>WLWD01003012.1_pt1 | contig 69575 bp, 36 predicted proteins | sample 6712731 | NCBI WGS metagenome assembly WLWD01 (sample SAMN12718690, study PRJNA576275) | sponge metagenome | isolation source: marine sponge | host: Mycale hentscheli | place: New Zealand: South Island, Marlborough, Capsize Point | collected 2014-11-01 | reverse complement strand
TAGAACTCTCTCTTCTTAGAGGGATCATATTCAGGAGAGTCAGGCTCCTTGTCCAAAGTTAGGTGACGTATGAATGTATCCACTTTATCTACAACACTGAATACACACAAACACACAATACACATACAAACAATACACACAACTAGGTACACACTGACATCACATGCATCTTTTTGTGTTTGCTTGTCAATGTTCGTACATATGTAGTATGCATCTAACTTGTATGTATTTGCTCTAAAAAAGTTACATGTACATAGGCAAAACATTTTCCATTTCAGTGACTTGTTAGCTTAAATATTGTATTAGGGATGGATAATGAAGAATTGGGTATTATGTTTGATATATATATAAGGATGGAAAACGTAGACTTGTCCTCTTCAAAATACTACAACTTTTTAGGTTATCCCTCAGTTTCTTCTAGAACCAAAGGACCAAGTAAGTTTAACTTTAGCTTTGGACCTGAAAGTGTATGATTATTTCATACAAACATACTTACACACATATACATGTACAGTTACATCCTACAATGATATGACACACTGCATGTAGAGCTTACTTAATTATAAATTACTCACTTTTGAACTTTCCGAAATAGTCCCTCCGCTTCTTCAAACAAAGTCTTTAAGCACTTGTCTTGATACTCCACTGATTCAGACTCTAAACTGTAACATGGTATATGTACACATATACAAAAGTGTGTCAACCAATTATGTATGTATAAATATATTATTATACAGTGTTAAGCGTGAACTAATGTTGTGAATGTTTAAATATATATACTTCTCACAACTCTTTCACATGAGTGGATATACAGTGTGTACATATAGACATGAGTGCCTATACAACAGACACACCACTCTAATTTAAGACTTGCAACACTTTAATGTCATAAAGAAAAGGTAGAGATGATGTTTAACTAGTCACATTGTTTGCTTGCTAATAAGACATTGCTAACCCTTAACTTCACAGCCTGCAAATTGCAATTAAAAATATGTCATACCCGTTCAATGAAGTTACGAGATATGCACTCACGTCAAAATAAAAAAAGCTTCTATAAAGCTTGTCTTCTCTGCTGAGACCAGCTCATTCTTCTGTACCAGTTGGTTGTACACCCCAATAAACTCTTCCAAATGTGGCTAAAGACAGACAGATTAGTACATACCCTTGTAACCAATAAATTGCAGTACTATTATGTTAAAAATAAAATAGAAATAGGAAAGAAAAAACAACAACAACAAAAAACAAACAACAACAACAAAAAAGCATAAGTTAAACTACAATGCTAAGGGTTAAATAATTACTAACACACAGCACAACAAAGATGCATACTTACAGCAAGCTGCTGAGGGTAGACCTCACAGAGATGAGTAAAACACTGCACAATGGCACTCCTTGCTTGCACTACATCTTTTGGCAACTTATGCTATATACATAATGTACCAATAAAAAATTAATGACCGATTTGGTTACCGCAATTACATATACACAATGAGAATTACATTGCTACAAGGATCACAACTATAACACTGGAATAAGCCACATTTGCAAGACAAACAGCACACAGTATCTTACTTTATCAGAAAAATCACCCAAGAAGCCAACAGAAGAGAATATCTGTGAGGAAAACAACAACAACAACAAAAATACTTCAGTGCATTTCAAACAGTAAAATAAATGTGGTCACTTTGAAGTTATATAATGCATACATGTTCATACATGTATTACACAGTGCTATAACCACATGTTCAGTGAGGTCTTCCTTTACCCCCTTCCATGCTCACACGCTCCTTTATTGACCTTCTTCATGTAGTCCTGGAAGAGCTGCTGGTCTAATTGTAGGAAGTGCACCAATGGAGATTGCAGACATCTGAACTGACACTGTAGAATGAGGCCACTTTGACTGGAGTAAGATACCAATACACGCAACATCGCCAAACCACACTCCTTCTACATACATGCACATAAACACACAAACATATGCATAACACTAACACACTAACAAAGTAAAATTTAGTTGTAAATTATGAAATGTACTTAGGTATACTCTCAGCTGCACTCTCTCTATGTGTGTGTGTATCTATGTAGTGTAGTGGTTGTGTCCTAGGCTCTGGGCCTGAGGTCCCAAGCAATTTTCCATCTTGTTTTCCATCTGCCTCCCACCAGCAGTGATTGGGACTTGGCATTTGCTGTGGTGCAAATTCAAGGCCTTTTCTCATGAACAGCAATGGCCCAGGTGGGACTTCAGGGGTGCCCACACCACTTGCTGTGAAGAAAGACCCGTTCTCCTGCGAGTTCCTAGCTGGGCTCCAGGAGCTTTGCTTGCATGACTCACTGTGCCTGGTTAGTGCACAGGCATCCTGGCTCTGCCAGGTGTGTGTGACTGTTAGCAGCAGCAAGAGAATTTGCATTTGCATGTGTGGGTATGTATGTATGTGTGTGTGTGTATGTGTTTAAAGAAGTATGCCTTCAACCGCTATTTCATAGAGTCAGGTTATTATACTATTTTGAGCAGAATTGACACCACTACTTATGTACATATACATACATACACTGTAGATATGTACACGTTTTTTTCCACCAAATTATCTGATATACATTTACCATGGTTGACGCCTGCTTTATACATTACCCAAATATGAAGCTGTTTATGTCACTCATAAGGTGTTGTGTTTATTTATCACATTGACAACAAGTAGGCAGTATTTGTCTCCAATTATGGATATTTACTGCAATGGTAGATACGTACATTTAGCTAAAAAACAAACAAACTAATCTATGTATATGAATTGATTGTGACCTCTACTTTGTCTGAAGCATTCCAAATAGTTTAGGGAAAGGCTAGATTGTCACTTTAGTGCTCAAAATGATACATAAATAAGGATGAAGTCTTGCGATCTTTTGTATAGGGTACCAAAGAAATCATCACATCCAACGTATACACTATTATAGTGCTACTTACCACCACATCAATGTCCATGAGGGACTGGTCACTTTTGATAATATTCATCCAACAATCCAAGAATGAAGACCACGCCTCCCATTCCAGGTAGAGTTCTGACTGCTGGCTAACCTCTATCTCAAACAACAACAGAACCAAAATACCACATGTATGTACTAATAAACATACACCAATTAAAAATAATTACAGGAACTACTATTTAAAATAAATAAAAAGCATAAATCACAAATTTGTAACAATAAATAAATGTTAGTCATAATCACCTGTATCAGTGGTGTCACCAATTAGAGGTTGTAGGGCTTCCATGGCAACTTTGGCTACCATGCGTGGCATCAACAAAGAGATATTGCCGATAATTCGAGAAAGTTTACTACGAAATACTGCAATAAAAACCAATACAACATTTGAGTGTGCAATTTATGTAGGGTCATAGAACTCACTTGAGAAAAACGGTATGAACTGATCTTCATCCTCAAAGTCGCATCTGGAATACATGGAGGTCACATTACTGTTAGCAGGGTCTCCCACCTGAAAGTCATAAATATATACATATAATAATACGCTTGTGTGTCAGTAACGACGACGGTGTGTGAAGATATTCATGAATAACTCATGAGCGTTGTATGGTATGGTAAAGTATCACACATTGTGTTAGGTAAAGTATCACACGTTGTGTTAGGTAAAGTATCGAAATTTTATGTTAGTTAAGTATCGACATTTGATGTTAGGTAAAGTATTGGCCTTTTATGTTAGGTAAAGTATTGGCCTTTTATGTTAGGTAAAGTGTCGCCACATTAAGTAAAAAGTGCCGCCACATTAAGTATAAAGTGCTGGTTAATTCTAAAAGCGGGTACAATAGATAATGGAAGGCGGGTTAGGTTTAAAATTGAGTAAAGGTGGGGGTTAGTTTGGCTACAGTATGAAATAGAAGACAAAAGTTTCTCTAAGTATTATAGAAATTCAGAAGCAGGAGAGATAGACAAAGGAAAAGGGGACTTCATGACTCAAGAAGAAGAGCTGAAGAAAGGAGAGATGGGGTATAAGAAAAGCTCAATAGTTTAGAAAAAAAGAGCAGGAGAGAGAAACTTATGTAACCTTAACCAATGGTAGAGAATGATAACTGAGCAAGATGACTTGTGCTACTGCATTCTTACTTTGCAATACGTCAAGCGCCACTATGTGGCGGGGTACTTGCCAGTATAATAATAATAATAATAATAAGAGGACTTCAGCAAGAAGTTGAAACGTCGGGTTAAATTATAATTAAAAATATTGGCTGTTAAAAAGAGAAAAATTTCTTATAATAATAATATTAATAATAATAACTAGCAAGTGCCCCGCCACATAGTGGCGCTTGATGTATTACAAAGTAATAATGCAGTAGCACAGGTTATCTTGCTCAGTTATCATTCTCTACCATTGGTTAAGGTTACATAAGTTTCCCTCTCCTACTCTCTTTTTTTCCTGAACCATCTGAGCTTTTCTTCTACCTCACCTCTCCTATCTTCAGAGTCGTGGAACCCCCTTTTACTTTGTCTATCTCTCCTGCTTCTGAATTTTTGTCCTACTTTGAGAAACTTTTGTCTTCTATTTCTACTTTAGCCTTTCTTCTGAAAACTAACCCCCGCTTTTTAGTTATAATTAATCGCTCGCCTTTTCTCTTCCCTTCCATTTTAAACCTATACCGCCTTACCTCGCCGTTTCCATCAGTTACCATTAATCGCCTTTTACCTTCTCTTCGGTACTATCGCCTTCTTTTATGAAACCTAGGTCGCCTTCCATCGTCTATTGCACTCGCTTTTTAGAGGTAACCAGCACATTTTACTGACTGTGACACACTTTACTTAACATAACGTGACAACGCTTTACCGAACCATACAAAGCTCATGAATTATTCATGAATACACACACCTTCGTCGGTCGTCGTCGTTGTCTACAAGGGTCAAGACTCTTGCCCCCTAATGTGGCCTTTGTAGGCCGGTTTCATTGTATACATAAGTTTAGCTACAAACCTGGTACATATTCCGTATACATGTATATTACAAACCTTTTTGAGTTGCTTCCTGCATTCATCTAGCACTTGGGGCAAGAACTGTTTGAATTGTTCACAATCTTTGATATGATTGTGGTTGACGAAAGTAAGCCAGACATCACATATTCTCATAGATACCAGCTGAAGTTATAAAAACAAGTCACAATTTATACTATAAGTTAGACAGACCACACCTACATACCTGACTGCCAAGCCTGGTGAAGTTTAGCAACACTTCCAGGTAAACACCGAATTCTGAAGGTACTTTAAAATTTTCTTTGGCATTCAGCTACATAAACAACAACAAAAAAATCACTTACAAATTAAAAAAAAAAAACTCCGACAAACCCACACTCATATATTTACATCTAATTTATACCAATAGTGTGAACCAATCAACTTTAATAAACTCCGTAAGAGCAATTGTCAGTTTGCAACACACACACACACACACACACACTGTACAACCACACATAGACACACACACACACACACACACACAGTACAACCACACATAGACACACACACTGTACAACCACACATAGACACACACACACACACACACACTGTACAACCACACATAGACACACACACACTGTACAACCACACATAGACACACACACACACACACAAACACAAACACGCACACACACACACATATACACAAACATGGACATACCCACAGGGGCCCCAACTGTGAAGTGCCTAAGTGTTCCAGTATCTGAGTCATCCTCTTGATGAAAACATACTGGTTTTCCTGTAGCAGTCCATTTTCAAAGACACAATTGGAAGCCTGGACTGACACAGACCAAAATACTCCCAGGGCATCATGGAACAACAGGTGCAGCATCCGCTCCCTGTGTTCTGACGTCCTCCGTATATCACCCTGGGGGAATAACACATAACTCACACTCCTATACACCCACACTCCTATACATGAGTTACATAACAGAGTTCTTGTAGTATGAAAAAATTACAACTGAAAATACAAGCTCAACTTTGTAAAGAACAACAACTGCATTTATGTGGTGTCTGCCATTTAAAAAAAAATCACATTGTAGTGCCCTGGTGAAAGACTTAGCTGCACATAGATTGTCTTCTCCCATGTATGGGAAAAATTGCTAATCATCACGGGGAAAGTGAAATAGCACGTAACTAAATGAAATACCGCAGTATCTACGTGAAATAATACAGGTAAGTGCGCATGTGCACAGCTTTAGCCTTGGAAACGTACAGTTGGAAATGTACAGTTTGAGTTGTTCCTAGTGGAGACTATGCCATTCTTTAGAGCAGAAGTTCTACCCGTATTACACAGAATGTTTTTTCAACAGATTACGTGGAACCATAGGTTGAAAACGAAGTTCCAGAGGAAACTAATCCTGAAATAAATTGATAGTGAGTGAATAGTGTAGCTATAGTGCAAATGATTAAGAAGAAAAAAGAAGAAGCTTCCCTACTATTAGCGACTGATACATAGGCCGGTAACCTGTGCTATTAGGGATCAATAGCAATCGTAAAACAATTGAAGTAGCACCCGGCTATTAATCCTGAATAGCACAGCTACCAGTGATATTTATACTCATACATACTAGCTGAAATACACAAGTACTTCTTCAGAATCAGATTCTGGATCATAAAATACAGATTTGAATTAAACGTTTCGCATACATTTTTAATAGCTCAACTGATAGAGTGGCATGATAGGATATAAGCATAACAGATGTATTATAACACTGTTTTTCACTGAGTTCGTGTCACACTTCAGGTGTGTATGTAAAGTTAAACTATACACACTTGTAATAATCTGTACTTGGATTTGACGCTACAAGGTTAAGACTTCAGGAATTTAAACATACATGTATGTTTCTGGAAGTTGTAATTTTATGAAGATTAACACATAGAGTTAATGTGAGTAAACATTCGGAGTGGTTAGGTGAGGACGCGGGGCAGTGGCTGGCGGGGCAGAGCAGGGGGAGGAGTCCGTATAATATCGAAACGTGCGCTGCAGGGTACACGTGGAATTGATGAAACCGCAGATGAGTGAACTTTCAGCCGGGCAACGAGATGGCCGAAAAGCAGCCCCACCCACCCACACCAAAAAAAAAAAAAAAGGGAGAGGGGAAACTGAGAATAGTAGGGGGTATACGGGGAGTAAGGGGCAAAGGGAGTGGTTAATGCAGGGGAGGCAGGGTTTCATTTAGGGGGGGGCGAAAGGGGGCATTTGCCCCCCCTTGGGTTCTAAATGCCCCCCCCTTGGATTCTAAGTGCCCCCCACCCTTTTGAAAGAACCGATATTTATTAAGAGAAAAATGTAAACCAAATTAATAATAAACAATATTCTCACAGCAATTCGTCTAGGTTTTTTGTTCCATACTGTAATAATGTCATTTAATTGTGTAGATGAGAGCGTCTCGGGTGTCTCCATGGCTATTTTCATCAAATAGGATAATTGTGATTGCCCAATTCGATTTCGAATTCGTGTTTTAATTCGTTTCATTTTGGAGAAGCTCCTTTCCACTGAAGCAGTGCTGACAGGGATAGATAGACATATGTTTGCCAGGGTGCTAATGTTTGGAAAAATTTCACTAAGCATATCACTTGTGGTGAGCTCTTTCAACTGCAAGTGCAGGTTACCTTTCGGCTTCTTCGATAAGTAGCTTCGAAATGTTTTCCACTCCTCTCGGGTTCGCGGGAAATAAGAGCTTCTTTGGTGTATTCATCTCCACCAGCAGTCTTAGCAGGCAGCTCTGCACCATAGTGAGCTAATAGTACATCTATTAAGTCCTCACCATATGTATGGAAGTCAGAAGAGTCAGCAGCTGGCACTTTCTTCGGATCAAAGATGCCAAATGAGGAGACAATATCTTGTGAAATAAATCTGCTGGATATGTTTGCCTTCAGCATCCTGATAAACGGTTCAGCCACTTGTCCTTGGAATGTAGCAATGCTTTCCGTGGTTAACGTGATGTCAGTGACTTCTTCGATCTCATTCTTTGCATCCATCAGTTCTAATACCCCGTTAGCAGCAGGTAACATGGCATCATCAAGTGTATTGAGAGTGGCATCAACAAGAGGGGTGATAGCTGTCAAGTCTATTCTCTCAGTCTGGAGAGCTCTGCTCAACTTCGCCACTTGTGGCAGAACATAATCAAGGAGGTATATGGCCACTAAAGTTGAGGGCCTACATAAGGCTTTACTGATACCTAGAGCTTCAGGTGCATGTTTCTGCTCATAGATATTGTTTAGAGCAGTCACAATTGCACTGTAGCTAGCTTTGACTGCCTTCACACAGCGTTCATGGGACAGCCAGCGAGTATCTGATGGTTTCACAACTTTCAGCTCAGGTAAGTCAAGCACCTGCTGTACTGCTTTGAGACTCTCAGCTCGCTTAGGAGAATAGTGGAAAATTTTCCAGAGGGTGGTGAGTGTGATGTACACATGTTTTATCCCACTGGTAGCATTAGCTGCTTGAACGCATGCTAGCTGTAGCAAATGGCAATGGCAGTGTACGAAAAGTGCATGAGGTGAAATTTTCTTCAGGAGACTCTGCACACCATTGTGTTTCCCAGAGAAAGTAGCTGCTCCATCGAATCCCATACCCACCAGCTTGCTAATCTGTATGTTTTTATCTTTCATGAATTCAACAAGGGCAGAATAAATAGTTTTTGCATCAGTAGCTTTCAATGGAACTATATCCAAGAAGTGCTCAACAGGTTGACCGTCCATGTTCACCCAGCGGAAGAAAATTGAAAGCTCTTCTGTGGTCGTCACATCAGTGCACTCATCTGCCATTATGCTGAAATGGGAAGCTTGGCGAAGCCGTTTCAGTAAACATTCTTCAGCCCATAAGCCAACTGCCTCAACAAATTCAACAACAGCAACTTTAGATGTGTAGGTTGCATTTAATCTAGCTCTTTCAAGGAACCCCTTTAAATCTTCTGCACCACAACTTACGATTAGATCAATAAGTTCATCAAAATTTGTTGTGTGGGGAATGTGGCGACGAGCTAGAAAATGGGTGCAACGAATTAGAGCTTTAATGGCCATTCTGTTCTTCAACTTTTCCTCATCATTAATTTGTTGGAGTTGCTGAATGACTGACCCTTCTTGTAGTGCTGTAGCTGCAGCCATCTCTGCTTCACATGATAGGAGGTGAATATCACTCTTTGCATGAATTTTCATCTCCTCTATTGCCTTCTTCCAGTTCGTGAAAGGTTTTGAGATCCATGTTCCTCCTGTTCTTTGAAGAGAAATTCCTCTCTTCCTGCAAACCTTACAAAAAGCTCCTTGGAAATTTTTATCAAACATCAGCCAATTGAAGCTCTCTTCCCATTTTTTGTTGTATTTTTGACTGCTTGCAGTGATTTTCTTGCTTTTCTCATGTGTAGTTAATCTTTCCTTTGCATGCTTCTCATGGACAATTAATCTTTTCTTGGCAGGACTTGGCTCCAAAAACTCAGTATCAGATTGATTGCTGTCAATTTTATCTTCTGTGTCACTGCTACTTGAGTGGCCAGGTGACTTTGAAGAGCTTGCACCACAGAAGAAAGAGCGAATATCCATTTGAGACTATCTTAAGCTGTCAGGGACTACGAGTGCTTAGAGTTCTGGTTCTGGAAGTTGTAGAATCTGTATAGATCAAAACTCAACAACTGCTACGGTGAGCTGAGGGCTGGCCTTTTATAGCCAGCCAGCAACCGTAAGTGTGAATCAACGTGTGATAAACCTAAGGGGAGGTGAGAGTCAGAGTTGAATAGTGTGTGAAAAGCATCTAAATAGTGAATGTCACAGTTGACTGAAAATTGCTAGACGGTGGAGGTGAAAATGAGGAGCTGAATTAACTTGTCAGGATCTGACATATGCAGACCTCATTAGATAAGATTATGTTTTTTTAATGTAGGACATAGGCCTTCCAATAATTCTATTTCACTCCCATGGTGACCAGTGCCGCCCGCCCCCCCTTACATTTTCAAAACTCTATTTTGCCCCCCCCTTGCAAGAATGTCTGGATGAAACACTGGGAGGGTATAGGAGCTTCCATTGAGGGCAAAAGAAAGCAGCAACAGAAAGGGCTAGGGCCTTCAGTGTGACAAGGTGGGAAGAGGCTTAATATGTAGGGGCCGGAGGAGATTTGCCTCAGGTAGGGCAAAGTAGAACCCAAACAGGGGGGCTAGGAACCAGAAGGACACCAGGGTGGCCAAGGCAAAGCGAAAGAAGCCACCAGCGCCGCCCCGAGAGGCATATCAGCCCTGCACAACTAGCAAGGGGAGGGGCAAAAAGGCAGACTAGCCCTGCCCAGATGGCAGGGAGAAGGACTGCCTCGCTCCCATGCGAGAATCTCGTCCCACCTTACCGGCAAACAAAAGCAGAAGCAGCCACACACGACATCAATGTTTAACATTGAGATGCACTATTTTGTCATAGTTATAAGCCCTACGCAATAGTATTTACATCACTAGTACAACAATACTAGTGATGTGACTGACTGAATTCGTGTCACACTTCAGAAGAAAAAAAGAAGATTCCATACTATTAGTGATGATAGGACCGGTAACCTGTGCTATTAGGGATCAATAGCAATTGTAAAGCAATTGAAGTAGCACCCGGCTATCAGTGATATATCACAATGTATATATATAATACATTGTATAGATGTGTAAGCCTGACAGTTAGCTTCGCTTACAATAATGATTTTGTTAGTGTAAGATATAAACAGTTAATAAACATTATTTGGCAATGCACATATTATATAAGTTAATAGTGTTTAGAGTTCCTAGGTGTCACTGGCTATTTTATAGAGAGCTGCGAGATGCCAAGATCTTGGAAAGGATGCTGTCATCCATCTTGTTGCTCAGTACCATGGCAGATGAAGACACTCCCACTCTTCCGCAGTCACCATGACCTCTTCCATGGACATCATCACCACTAAGAGAAGAAGAGGAATTGGTATTGGAAGTGAGCTCAACTTTAACAAGGCTTTCTGTCGCCAAACCAACACTTGTGTCTTCAAACTCCTCTCCTTTTGTGCCTTCTGCTTTTTGCTCTTGTTTGGTATTACAATAGAACATGCGACTACTGCCCATGACTCCATCACTGAGGGCTGTACACTCTTCATTCTCTTCAACCTCACCTTCACTATCTTCTACACTTAAAAACCTCTCCCCTTCTACGATCTCTTTATTAGCTTGGTTACTTTCTTCACCTTCTCTTACGTTTTCAAGCCTCTCCCTCTCCACAATTTCAAGGCTATCTGTTTCTACTTCTTTTCTTGCTCCTTTAAACCTCCTGCTCTCTTTGTTTTCTATTCGGCCTGCATCACTGAACCCCTCACTTTCCATGCCTTTCTTTCCACCTTCAAGCCCATTCTCTCCCCCAACTGGATGGTCAGAAGTTTCCCTATCATCTAGTTCTAGTCCAAGTGGGTCAAACTGTGACCGTCCGGTCTTGGACTTTTCAGAACATTTGATATCGGGGGGTTCACCTAATATAGCCCTCACCTCAGGGCCGTGAGAGATGGGGTCAGACTCTGACATCCAAGCAGATTCCGTCTCCAGCAAGCTACACACTGGTATGGGTTGCTGAGTGAGCAGAGTGACACCGGCACACAGTTCCCTGGCTTTCACCAACCCAACATTCAGAGGGGGAAGCCCCACAGGGCCGACATTGGGCTCCCGGCCTTTCGGGTGTCGCATGTGCTGATAGGGTGGACTGGCAAAGACAATGATGGCCACATCCGATGGAAACCTTTGCCTCACCTGCCGCAGTTCCTCCAAATCAAGACAGTGGTTACCGTACACGATAATGTTCGAGAACTTGGTACGAGGGAGGAAGTGGAAGTGAATCAATTCTGCTAGCACAACATGGTATTGATCAGGAACATCGGCCACTTTGATGGCATCACCACGGCTACGAATGGTTAGAATCTTGTACAACTGTTCCTTCCTAGAGTCAGAGCCAGCAGTATTGAACACCAAATGTCTATCACTCATGCAAAGGCTGGTCATTTTGTCCTCCATATGGATCCTGACAACTGCAGTGGTGGTCAACACTAACATTGGTTTCTCCAGATACATGCCACACCCACTGCCATGCTCACTGCTGCTTGGTAATCCAAGAATAAAGGGAAGCGAACAAGCTACTTTCCACTTCTCAGCTACAAATGGACACACAATACATTTTTCTTGAGATGTCTCATTAAGGGAGTCCAAGAGAGTCAATAAGGCCTTCCTCTGGGGGCTATTAAGCTCCTCGTGGGTGGCAAGGATTTTGGTAGTGATAGCTGCACTCCATTGGATGAGACGAGGGACTAAACTGCCGTCTTTGGTGGCCTCCATATTGTGTGAGTGTAAGGAATTGTGGAAGAATCCTATAACTGACTGCACTAGTGGAGTGAGTAGCAGTGAAGTAGGTATATGTAGTACATACACTGATGGTGGTGTCTTAGACTGTGACAGTTACAAATATCAGATACTAAGTAGTGATACAGTATGTAGCAAATCAGACCCCCATTACATTATAGATAGGTACATGTATCAGACTCTAAACAACAGACTCTAACTTACACACCCACTCAACAGACTCTAAACTCTGACTCAAAATTTTCACACAAGTTGACATCACATTTCACTAATGGCAACTCACTAAGACTTGAAATTAATTAGGGGGCCATAGACACTATACAGTGGTGTCAAATTGAGAATCTGAGATATACAGTCTAAGTCATGAAGTAAGTCTTGTGTTGGTATATCCAGTCAACATGTGTGTGTGAAAGTGTCGAGTGTTATAGCTACTGCTTAGCTAAAAAATTACCAAATGAACATAGTAGCTGCCTTACACAGCTTTTTTGGTTACTGCTGTAGTAAGCAAGTCTATAGGAGGGTAAGATTATAAATGGTGCAGTAATTCCTTACAAATGCACGTTGTTTTTTTTGTTTTGTTCGTTGTTTTTTTTTCCAAGTCAAATAGTTGCGGAGAGTGGTTACTATGGCATTGAAGTCTCTCACCGTATATCATTAAGAAAAACTCGACAGTTTTTAAGTAGTTGGAGTGCTTTCTGTCAGGAACAGAGGTCATTTAGATGAGCTATCACTACTATAGTCAATGGCTACATAGCTATTTATAGCTACTTCTAGGACTGAATAATGCTTTCTAAAGCTAGCTGAACAGGATCTAACATGAGTAGGAAGCCAGATCAAATTGGTGCGGCCATTATAACCACACCCACTTAACCACACCCACTCTTTTATACAAGCAAATCAGTTTCAAATGTTATCACACCAAACCATTCAGTACAAGCCATTTTTATTAAGGAAATTATTTTTTATAAACAATTGTTCATGTCAAATAAATATTTGTCAAATTATCATTATAATGTATAGCTGATATAATAACTTGGCCATATAAAGCAAACACGATCACAAAAAAACTTGAAACCTACAAATGCCAACCTTTGGTGGCAGTCATAGCTTTTTTCTTCAAACATTTTCAAGTATGTGGGGCAAATAACTATATGGGCAGACTCCTAGTGGTGCAAAAATGACCATTTTGCAACTGAATTATGTTTTTTCACTCCAAAAAGTGATCACTTTAAAATAGCAAATGAAGGACAAGCATGGAGTTTCCTAATCTTCCTAAAGGCTATGTATTAATCCCAGCAGAAGTCATTGCGACCGTTCTATTTAGACTGCCCAAGTTTAGACAATGACCGCTAGATCCGGTAAAGAGTAGAAAATTAATAGACACGCCTCTTTTGTTAAAATATTGGTGCAACCATGGCCGCATGCCACACCCGTTCCAACACCCCTGTAACTTCAGGAAAACTAAATGAATGTAGCTTTATTGTTACTTTTGTATAGTACATACAATTTTGTAATCCAGATTCTACCTTGTGTGAATTACTTGTGCATAATTGCTCACTCGTCATTAGTGCTGAAACACATCACTAGTCATATACACAGTGCATTCATATGCATCTGCACACATACATACAAAGGCCTGCATTATATATATTATGTGTGCATACACATGTACTACATATTTATCCTAAAAGGGGAAGTTACACATGTGAGTGGGTCTAGGAAAAGGGACCTTATGGAGCAAACCAAAAAAAATTGAGTTTTTTATGCTAATAAAAAGCTACAATTTATCTTAACTTAGTGCTAAAATACTGGAGGGTAAAACCTTCGACGTGCAGAGAAACTGGCAGTTGAACTGGGCTGTATTCAGCAAAGCAATTGAACTAGAAATCGAGAAAACATTAATTGAAATTTCCACTTTCGGTATAATTAACGTTTCTGTATACTTAACGGCGTACTCCGCATACGCAATTAAATCATACAGCCGCTTTTTAACGGCGACTAATGAAGTTTGCGTAGAGTTTTTTTAGCTTTCAAAGCGTCTCACGGCCTGTCTTGTCGGAATTCTTGGCTACTCTATTCGCTGTAGCGGTAAACATTCAGCCAGAGGTAAGCTGTAGAGTGCATGCAATAGTCTCAAAGCTATGCCGTTTTTTTAGCTGCTTCTTTGAAACTTCGCCTATCCCCCGTTTATTGTACTTCGAGAACGAGAGAGAATAAAAAGTAGCTTGTCTTTCCACGGCACGCTTGGGGTCTTTTAAGTTTAAGGGTCACTAAGACTAATTCTGCAAAAAACAAAAATAGAAAGAAAGAATTTTTCCGATGACTTACTTCTGGAGCCTATATCTCAATTTCAATTTTTGCGCCGTAAGGTCCCTTTTACCAGACCCGCTCACACATGTGTGTAGCACAAGTGTGCCACCTTAATGCTGACTACTAAAAAATGAAAACATCGGGAGAAGATAGTTGGGGCTGCGTCCGCTGTTCTTACCATTGCACGCAAGAATAATAATATAATAAACTGAGAGAAAAATATGCTTGCTGGTCACTAATACTCAGAGTATGGTGTCTAGCACTATATTGAGGTTGAAGCCGTTGATATTATTAGGGCCAGAACAGAAGTAATTTCCTACAGTTAATGACAAGTACTTGTGCTGTTCTAAAGCGTTGCCAGCTTGAAAGTCTTTTACCAAGCAGTTTTCAATTTCATTGATAGCCACAAGCACCACTGATATACTATGCCATATGCAAGTTTATTATATACCTAGTATTACTTATTTCGCGAGTGCATTAAGTATTTTCATGAGTATAAGGCGAGTGAAAATATGTGTGAGAGTGAAATATCATTCCCATATTGCACGACAAGTTGTCTAAATTGTACACTGGATATTTTTCCAGAACTGGGAACGCCCACAACTAACTTCGCCTTACTTCTAAAATTTGGTTGTCTAGAACTATGCAGTGTTCAATATGGGAAAATATTGAACACTTGCACATGAATATGGAAATATACTTAAATTACGGGAGCAAATTATATATATAATATATATATAATATATGTATACACACACAACTGATTGGAACTGGTTAACAATGAATAGTTAAAAAAAAAAAGTCCCGAAAATTCTTGCTCTGGTACAATTTTCTTAAGGCAATGCTTGCACTCACCTTTCTGGCAAGTATGACAAGTAGACATTCTGCTGACTTAGTCTTCAGCTGCTCCACAGCGAGTTGAGTGCAGAGGAGGGAGAGAAGCTTGCATTCTTCGCCAAGCAACACATCAAACTCCACCCACTCAAGCAGGCTGCTCAGTGTGTCCAGGCTAGCTGCTCTCAACATGTATTGTTGTGTTATATCTTCAGTTCCTGGTAGCTACAATATACATGACAATACCTTGTTACTTCTCTTTATTTTTAATGGGGTAATGAAATCAAAGTATTAAGTTGAGGCAGGCACACAATAATACTAACTAGTGAATCAATGATGTGCTTAACCGATTACCGGCCGAATTATTACTTAACCGCGGTGCCGCGAGCCGCCGTATTTTTTTCCGCCGGAAGTAACCCTTACTGGATAAGCAACTTTCTGACTTTGTAGCGGAGAAACTAACGGGCCTGGACATAAAGTTTCTATTGATCAGCCGCTGGTAAAAGCTTGCTCTTGCTATTGCTCAATGGATTGAAAGTCCTGCGCGCTCCAGTTTTCGACAGTGGATGGGAGGACGCCTAAGGCTACGAAAATTTTTGGTATCTCGTAGCGTCCTTGGGGTGCCACTTCACGTTGCTTAGTTTCACCATGCTAGTTATGAGCTTACAATAGAAGACAAGTTCAGAGATTTAAGTAATGGTTATGAATGACGCCAGAATGGACACTAACAGCAACTTATAAAGGTGAATTGTTAGGAAACAAAACACACGCCATTTTCAGATTTATATTAGTAAGAATGAAAACATCCAAATCTAGCCAATGATATCGACTTTAATTCATTAATAAGTCACTCTGTGACATTCTTGTGTTCTTTTTATATATTCCAGGTATACTATAAACTTTACAATACTACTAACATTCCAAAGTTATGGATCAGCTTGGAAATTGGAGATACTCTTGTGTTTCCTGCATCTTTGGAGTCCTGAATCCACAGTAGAATCAATAAACTTCTTCAGAAGACTTAAGCTATCATTGCAGCATAACTCAAAGTATCAAATAATCATGAATTATAGTTCTTGTTATAAATTTTTATATGAGAATATTTGATAAACTTGAAGTGTTTTGTAGTAAGGTTTATAAATTTTATATTGTAACCACACATATAGATATGCTGTACAGATAGCTATACTACTACATTACAAACCTGAGATGCAATGATAGATAACTGGTAGATTCAGGTATGCAGCTGTAGGCAGATAGTTATTACCCCCTTTCTTGTAGCAGAATTGTGTATTTGGCCTTTCGGGGCCAGTAATCGGTTAAGCACAAATGGCAGTGAGCCTAAAACTATACTATTGTTAAACGATTAATTTTAACTTCTATCACCTATCACTGAAGCTACTAAAATAAAGTTGAGTTTTTAAATTATGTATATACGGTAAACCATTCAATGCCATAGTAACCACTCACCGCAACTGTTTGAATTGAAAAAAAAAAAAAAAAAAAAAAAAAAGCAACAAAATCAAGTCACGTTATTCGAACTTTTTAGTTGTGATATTCTAAATAGTAGTTGGAACGCACTATACTTTCACACAACTGGACATGCCTACGCAAGACTTAACTTTGTGGTTACTTTAGTGGACAATGAATTTTCAAGTAAATACTGTTGTGTAGGGATTATAACTGTGACAAATAGCGTATTACTTACCTCCAGCTACTACCTCAATAAAAATGGAACTCCAGTAAGTTTTTTAGTTTTGACTGCACCCGCAAAATAATTCAAAGCGGTAAACAATTCAATTTCTAGGGTGATACGGGTAATGATCGATAACAGAGGATTCTGTTTAGTGAAGTTTAGGATGGGGTCGAACACAAAGCTAACACAAAAGTACGAGAGGGTCAAAGTACAAAATGACATACTTACGTCCAAACATATAGATTTAAACAAACAAACATCCCCGATTTTCAATTGTGTTAACCTTGTAAGTGTCTCGCTCGCTTCGCTCGCTCACCAATACAAATAATAATGATGATAAATAATAATAAAACTAATAATAATAATAATAATTTAAAAAAAAATAAAAAATGATAATAATACAATGACAATAATACAATGACAATAATATCCAGAACTAATAACAATCAGAACAATTGTAATAATAATGACAATAACAATGATACTAATAGTAACTAAATAATAATAAACACTAAAAAACACAATAAATACGTTAAATCAATACAGCAACCACAATATAATGTGATTTACACACTATACAGCAAGTCTGTTATAACACTCATTCAATCTTAACATTTTGGGATTGGAATGCCCACAAAACATGTCATGCCAGATACATGTATGATTTCACAGAATATACATACATATGTAGTTTGCATAGAATGCTAGGTATCGTTACCGTAGTGTACATGAGCCAAACCTCTCTCACTTCTAAGTTTCGCAATACGATGGAAAAGATGTCTCTGATGTTATCATTTAGAGCGTGGCTCATCTCTTTCTTCCTGAGTTGGTCCAGTCCTATCCCATACTCATGTACATCCTCAGATAAACGACGAAATATACCCAGCACCAGCTCTGTCTGGACCACCTGTAACACAAGCATATCCTTTCATTAATAAGCTCTCACAACTACAGCTGGTCTGCACTAGAACTCACTAATGGTCATGCTTGTCAAAATTGTAATAAGCTCATTCATTATTACCCTTTTTTTTTTTGTATGGTTTATCTTTATGGAGAATGTGCAGCTGGTGCATACATACACATGTACATTGGGGTGATGTCATTTCTGGATTTCAAGATTCGTTCTCGACCTATGGCTTCTCTATATCTGCTGAACTAATTCCGTCTAATACGAAGAGAATTACTGTGCTGATTTAGTCTCTAACTAGAAATTACTTAAACTGTAGGATTTCACGGCTAGCACTGCACACATACACACTTACCTGTACTAAGTTATTGTGCTATTTCACGTTCTACTGAATATGCTGACACTCTACTCATTCAGGTAATGATGATGCTTTACCAAACTGCTTAAGCTCTTGAAATATTCATGAATTATACACATTGTCGCCGTCTGACACACAAGTGAATTATTATATTTACATGTATGTAGTGCATACAGTGCTTACTGGTATGCACTTTATATTACATATGTCACAAAATTGACAGTAAAAACAACAACAAAGCAAACAAACAAAAAGCAAACAAGGAAGTGGTAAAAAAAATTGCACGATTTAATTTTTAGCAGAGAATGGGTGATAATTCTTACACCAGAGCTTGAGACTGTCATCATGTCTTCCAAGAACGACTGCCATAGCTGTGGCCACAACCTCTTGGTAGTTTCAACAGTAAGTCTAATGACAGCCTCACGCACAAAGGACGGGTCTCTTTCTGTAACACTCTATATACGTGAAATAACATAATTTCAATATTATGTGTATTCTCTATGTATCTTTCAAGGCTTTATACTAGGGGATAATAAATATACTTACGCCCATATAAAAAAAAAGGCTGAAAGATTTTGATAAATTATATTAATTTGTACAATGTTAGTATTCATTTTTTCAGAAATGTATTTAACACATCTTCACACATACAGTGTAGTCAAAAAAATATGAGTGTCTAATGTAACTCACTGTCTGCAGGAAGTGCACAAGGAAAACTTTGTACTTCTTTCTGGAGTCTTCAGCCACACTGGACCAACGATGCCTGCGAAAAGTGTTCATATGTACTTAATGGCCTATTGTCAACATTCTTTAAATTTAACGCTGTCTGTTTATAAAAAAAAAAAACAGCAGAAATTTATCTCAGTTGTAACATTCATAATTATTCTAATTGTAATATAAATTGATATGAACCCAAAGTGATTTATACAGAGGATTAAACAAGTAGACAATACTGTAAGCCTTTCAAAGAAATCTGTCTAAATCAAACCATACATTTTTAAATAATCCTCAACTCTTTTGCTTAAAGATATCAAGCTTTTAATTTCAGACACTTACGGAATGGTGGATTTGTGTGTGTATTATAGAGTGCACTACTGTACACAAAAATACAAAATTAAGTGTTGCCTACAATACTAAAAAAAAGTCAAAAAAGAGAAAAATATTGGCGGAAGCAATCCTGATTGTTCCTGCCAGAGTTTTATGAATAAATAGACCACAAGGATTAGGATAAATATTTTCACTGTGAGTCACTGAACTTGAAAATTGAACAATTGGCTACATCATGTAAAAGTATTCAAGGTCATACTACAATAAATTGCTGTAAAAATGAAAGCACCAGAGGTGCAAACCCTCAGCGACACAGAGATTCTTCAGGTGTTTCACTGGCTCTTTTACGGGCATTACATTCAGCATTAGCTTGCTTACGACTCTGGGATACCTCAGGGGTCTCATGGGCTTTTTTGTGGGCATGGCATTCAGAATCGGCTAGTTTACGCTTCTGGGACTGTTCAACACTTTCTAAATCCCTTTTCCGTGCTTGACACATTACCATAGTCTTCTTACGACTATCCAAGGACTTCATGGCATTCTGAGGTTTGAGAATTAACTTGGGTTTGACAGAAAAGCTATAGCCACAGGGACATTTGGACTTTCTGACATGAATTTCACACGCACATCGAGGACAAGCTTTCTTAAAAGCAGGCATTTTATAACTTACAGTTGGAAAAGATATTCTTTTCGCTCCTTCAGAACAGAGTAGAGAGATAGCGGCAGATCATACAACAGAACAGAACTCCGAACCACGCGCAAAGAAAGGTCGGCAGCTCACGTGACGTGGCTTAAGTATAAGGGGGCGTAACCCGCGCAAGGTAAAGCTTGTAACGGCCTAAATTTGACTCGTGTTTTCTAGATATTTAAATTCAAAACAAAAAATTTGGCTCATTAGGTACTTAAATAATAGAATACCCTAACTTGATATAATTTTTTTAGCCTGAAAGTCGTCCATCATCGAGATCCGCTGCTGACAGAGTGACTGACTGACTGACTGGCTGAATGAATGAATGAATGACAGACAAAGTGAGTACTGTAACCCTCACGCGCATGCGCGCTGAGGGTTAATGAATCACATTTTATGCAATGAAATACATTTTGACCTTTGACCTTGCTGCCACCCTTTGACCCAGTACTAAGGCATTGTGTGTGCATACAGATATTGCTTAACATTTCATTCAGATGTTGATTTGACTCATAATCTTTTTGTAGTAAGCATAAGGTTAGCAAGACTCCTCATTTGATCTCAGTCGGTTTGTCACTAATTATGGAGCCTGCGACCATAATTAGTGACACATGCTAATGCTTACAAATGTACTTCTAAGTAGATTGATTGTTGCTGCCTAATGGGTTTCGAAACAAAAAAAAACCTGATGAAATAGCCACACAAACAAACAGTCTTGCAGTACCATCATGATATTTGGGAGAACGGTATGAATGTATTGGTACAGTGATTGTGCAGATTCATCAAAGACACTGTGTGCTGTTGTTCATTTTGACAACTTTTTCTACCTTAAATGTGGCATAGTATATGCCAAACCCAATAATGTACTGTTCATACCACATTGAAAATTTTAAACTATGTATGGTTGCATGGTAGGAAAGCCTCACTGCATCGATTGTTTCAGATTTTACGTATGTACATTATAAAGTTTTGTATGATCAGGAAGAACAGTATTCTAAAGATTATGTATAATGATCATAATGAGGTCATTAACATTTGCATTGCACCACTGTATGTACCTTGTGTGTGAATCTCAGCTATCATGTGTATGTATTTGTGCATATACAATGTATGTATGTAAGTAAGTATGTATGTATGTATTTATGTATGTATGTGTGTGTGTATGTGTACATGCAGAGTATGATATTGTTCATTGTGTCCATCAACTCACTTGACCATATTTTCTATCAGCTGCAGACCAAAATGCCTTGCTACAGGGTTTTGATCCTGCACTAGCAATGACCCACATTGTAGGCATCGCTCATCATCCTGCTTAAATCGATCTATAGTCTACAGTTAACACCCGATGGAAACATATTACATAATGATGCATACCTAATAAAAAATTAAGTAATCAATTAATTGGAGTATTAAACCTTTGAGTCCGAGCCGAAGATTCTCGGCTCAATTCGATTTTCAAAAAAATTGATTATCTAATAAAAACGTTCCTACTTCCTTGTTCACACATTGCTCTGATGCACTACTTCCTGTAATTAAAAAATTGAAATTAGTGCACTGGTACTTGCTTTTTTAATTTATTAAGAGTATGGCTACTAGAATGCTAACCTTTGAGCGTCTGTCCGCTCAATTTTTTTTACAGAACGGGTGCTGAAGCTCAGATTACAGCAACTAGAAGATGAACAAACCGTGCACTGTCTGAACCCTGTAGCAACTCTGCGATTGTCAGAAATTGAGCTGGAGCTATTTCTGTTAGAAATATTAAGTCCGGAGTTTAAGCTCTTCTATTTGTTGACTAATACACTTATTTTGCATAATAGTAAAGTGTTTGGTCTTGATGTAACTTTAAAAATTCAAGTCTTGCTGGAATGTCTTAAAAGAAACAAAATATAAAAAAACAAAAACAAAAACCTATTCTACATTTTTCATGTTACCAAACTGGTCGTCATAAAAAAAAGGGTTAATGATAGCTATTGAATACAGAAAACATTGACTACCAGTTAAAATGTCATTGTCTTATTGGCTGAATTGAGTTTGCACTATTTTCTCAAACAATTCCATGGACATGATTGGGAGGAGGACAACTGTGTTGTTGCCTCCCCCCTGGATCATTCACTATTTAATCTCAGGCTTTAAGTAGCAACTATGGGCTAGCGTAAAATCAGACATATCATCCAAGCTAACTGTGGAATGTAGTTTAGAAGAAATTTAAGTCGGGGGTTTACACTTATAAAAAAACAAAAAAAACATTTACTAACCTCAGAGCACTGCGCTCTTTTGTCCTGAGTACTATTCGAGTCAAGAATTATGGCCACATACGACATTAATTCCTTACATAATTGTTCCTCCTCCATATTGTTACAGTTGCCAGGGTAAGCACAAAAAATGTTCAAAGACGACCCTTTACATTTATGTAAAGGGTCGCCATTACAAAATAATGTTGTGACCTTGTAGCAAACTGCACAATTCTAGACTCGAAATTCCACACAGACAGGCTGTTGTCGCAAACTAAGTGAAACGGATTTGGAAGCGGGGTCCCTTTAGCGGGTTCGAAACAATTGCATACGAAAACATGGTGGTTTCATTTATTTATTTAGTTATTAATTTATTTATTTGTTTGTTTTTGTTTGGCTTTTTGTTTATTAGCTATTTTTTTAATTTAATTATTTATTTATAAACTTGCTTGTTTGTTTGTTTATTTAACAATTATTAATTATGATGGTATGTTTTCATAATCAAACTTTTTTCGTTCCATTCTATGCAGTTATGGGGAAATGAGTTAGTGTTTCAAACTGATAACTCGCTGGTGAACATTCATGAAAATAACTACTAATACAACAAAAGCTTAAGCTATCAGTATTGCAATAAACTTATAACTTTTTTTTCATCCTTATGAAATCAATAATTGGTGATAACAATAGTTTTGATATATTATCTAAAAATTATATGCTAAATGAAAAAAACAACTTGGCATTGAAAATAATTTAAACTCAAGTTAATTACACTTACAATATTCATTAATTGGATTGCCAGACTTGCACACACTTCAGTTCAAGCAATAGAGTAACTTTTTGGGTGATCACGGTTACCTTCAGAAATTTTGGTTATAAATAATTCAAATATTCTTATGTACATAATGAGCCCATGTTTACCCAATTCTATTATTTTATGTTGTCAATTTGATCATTATAAATTAATGTAATGTTTAATAACTGTCCATCATACAAAAATTGAATGCATACATCTGAGAATAAAAATATTGATGAATTAAGTTAACATTATAACACATGTTTCTATCAGTTAGTCTGTCTATTTAATGAAATTTGAATATTATGGTATGACAGCGCAGTTCTTTCCTGATCTATGTACTGGCTCCTTTGTGACCGTATCAAAGGAATGACCAGCATAACTTTATACTCTATATCATATTTTAGATGTGATCTCCTATATCAATATTCATTTCTTGCATGTTCTTTCTCTTTCAAGAGATATTTACTTAAAAGGAATATTTAATTAGTCAGTCAGAATCAATCATCACAGTACAGTTCATTTGTTATTTTTATTTTTCCATTATATAATGTCTCATTCCAGTGATTATGATGAAGTTTCCGAATAAAAATTCAACTGGTCCAAATATAATTTCTTTGAAGTGTCTTGTTCAATTAGTTACAATTTCGAAATTGTTTCCATTTTATTGAATCTTTTTTATTCTGCTATTCACTTTTTATGACTACCAAGCTTTTTTTATTTGTAACTAGACAACATGGTTTTATTACACTGTTGCATCTTGCTAATTTCCTTTCAAATTATTAATTTCAATGTCCTGGTTTATATTTGTTTCATTTATATGTCATAATTAGTCAATTTTTTTGTTGCACCTTCATCCTTTTTTTTTTCTATCAAGACTTACGATCCTTAATGAGTTTAAAAAATTCTCTATTTTTATGTTAGCCATTTGCTTGTATTTTTTTTTTGTCATTTTTTTAAAACATTACAATGCATATTGATAGTGTTGATCCTTTCTGAGTTCCATTTTTACAATGTTGGATAAATATGATGGTTTAGCTTTTTTTTTTTATTTACAATATTTAGGAATTTTAGGTTTAAAGATCCTTTCTGATTCCTTAAAATTATTGGGGCCTTGCAGAACCATAACTTGTGAAAAAGGTTTAATGTTTGTCATCAAAGTTTAAGAGTATAGCTTTTTAAGTGCAATCATAATTGATTCTTGTCTTTTTAATATTGTTTATTTTTTTTTATTGTAGTTATTTTTTATGACGTGTTTCAAGATTGTGACTTATCGTTTTAGAGTCTTGTAGTGATATCTAATAAAATCCTATAACAGCTAAATCCATTCTGAGTTTTTCTTATGAATGTGATTGACCCCTTCCTGGAGTTTACTTTATGGCGATTGAGGCCTTCCTAGTAGTTGCAATATTCAACAATTGTTGTTGTTTTTTAATTATTATTTAATTTATGCCTAATCCTCTCAGATTTTATTTATCAACAAGTTAATGCAATTGTGATTGACCTTTTTTTGGTTCTATTGTTGCAATACTTAATGATTCATGTGGCTCATTATCCTCTAGAACCTATATGCTTCCATATCTTGGGATCTATTTTTTTAATGATGATTATTGGTTTCTTCTGAGTTCAGTAGTTCATTAGGTTTATGATTTTTAATTATTCATTCCTACAATATCCAATGCTTCAAGATTGTAATGACTGATGTTTCTGAGTATTTTATTTAATATGCTTGTGACCAATTCTTTATGAGTTATTTGATAATTTAAATGGATTTTTCTTGCATAATGATTATGACTAACAGATTTGTGGTCAAGTATATACAATGACTGATTATATCTGAGGCCTATTCATAATTAATCCTGAGAGAGTATATTTTCGACAATTTGATACATGTTGAGTCCATTGTTGTATGATTTGCACTATATTATTGTATATTGTTGGCTAATTGTGACTGACAAAGAGTGTCCTCTTGTAATTGATTTTCTTGAGTCAACGTTTTATAATTGTGACTGATCCTTCTTATGACTATGTCTTAGAATTGTGATTGATTTGTTAAAACTTTTATACAATGTGCAATAAGTGAGCCCGATCATTTCTGAAGTTAATGCATAGTAATTGTGACAGATCCTTTTTGGGTCCCTATGTTTTGATAACAATTGTTGGTGATACTTTTTGGAACCAATTATTTTACAATGTAATGTATATATTCTATTGTATAAGTTTGTTTTGACACTTGCTAAGTAAAGTTTATACAATAATTAAATTTTAAAGTTAAAAACACCTGATTCTCACTGGTTTTATTGTAACTTTCATGCTGTTGGATTGATTTTCTCAGTCTTTATTATTTGCCATCCTTAGTAGGTGTGATTGACTCTTTATGAATCTAATTTGATCAATTCTTTCTTAGTTTATCATACACAATGTTTATCGCACACATACATGACTTCTTTTTCACAATCTGTAAACCATCCTTTGCTGAACCTAAAATATACTTAGTTTTTGTTCACCTGCTTAGAGAGTAATTTATTTAGTGTGTCTTCAAAGCACTCGCTGATTGTGACTGACGTTATTGTATCCTTTACGCAGTGTTAAGTAATTATGATGGATCATTTCAGAGTCTAGTGCCTAAAGAATCTATCAAGTTATTTTTATTATACCATGTGAAATATTTGGGATTCATCCTCCTTTGGGTTTCTTTCTTTTATTATATTTATTTTATGACATTTAATAATTGCTCTTTTCTAAGTCATCATTAAAAAAAACTTGACATGAGTCTAATAATTGATCCTTTCTGAGTTAAGAAGAGTCTATTAATTGATTCTTTCTTAGCCATTTTTTATAATGTTGACAGGAGTCTAGTAATTTATCCTTTCTGAGTCATTTTTATAATTTTGACACGAGTCTAATAATTGATCTTTGCTATAATGTTGATAAAGAATCTAATAATCGATCCTTTCTGAGTGAATTTTATAATAATGTTGACATGATAGTTCAAATAATTGATTCTTTCTGAGTTTTTTTAATAATGTTAAGAAGAGTCTAATAATTGATCCTTTCTGATTTATTTTATATAATCTTGAAATTGTCTAATAATAAATTTTTTGATTCATAATTGATCCTTTTTGAGATTATACTGTTGATAAGAGTCCAATAATTGATTTTTTCTGACTCATTTTTATAATGTTGAAGGAGTTGATTTTTAGAGTCATTTTTATAATGTAGGCAAGAATTTAATAATCGATCCATTTTGTAGCTAATGTTAACATGAGTCTAGTGATTGAGCAGTCATTTATATCATGTTGACAACAGTCTAACAAATAATTCATAACATGAGTCTAGTGACTGAGCCTTTCTGAGTCATTTCTATAATGTTGACTAATCTAATAATTGATGCTTTCTGAGTCCCTCTTTATCATGTTGACAAGAGTCTAATAATCAGTCCTTTTTGAGTCATTTTTATTTTTATAAGGTTAATTAAGAAGAGTCTAATAATTAATCCTTTCTGGGTTATTACATTAAAATATCTAATAATCGATCACTTCTGAGTCACCTTCATAATGTTGACATGATTATAATAATTGATCCTTAATGAGTCATTATTATAACGTTCTCTAAATTCTAATAATTGATTTTTTCTGAGTCACTTTTTTATAATGTTGACAAGAATCTAATAATCTATCTCTTTCTGAGTCTTTTTTTATGATGTTGACAAGAGTCTAATTATCGATCTTTTCTGAGTTATTTTAAAAATATGGACAATCTAATAATTTATCCTTTCTGAGTCTTTTTATGTATTTTTTATCGTGTTGACAATTAATCGATTCTTTCGAGTCATTTTAATAAGTTGACAAGAGTCAATTTCTTAAAGTCCTTTCTGAGTCATTTTTTTTATAATGTTGACAAGAGTCTAATAATTGATCCGTTCTGAGTCATTTTTATGTTGACAAGAGTCTAATAATCTATTTTTTCTGCGTCACTTTGCTAATGTTGAAATGAGTCTAATAATTGATCTTTATTGAGTCATTATTATAATGTTCCATAAATTCTAATAATTGATTTTTTCTGAGTCACTATTTTATAATGTTCTAATAATCTATCCCCTTTCCAAGTTGTTTTTTACAATGCTGTCAAGAATTTATCATCGATCTTTCAGAGTCATTTTTGTAAATGTGTTGACAAGAATCTATTAATTTATCCTTTCTGAGTCTTTTTATTTTTTTTAATCATATTGACAATAATCCAATATATAATCGCTACATTCTGAGTCATTTTTCTATAATGTTGACAAATGTGCATGTCTAATAATCAATCCTTCCTAGTCATTTATTATAATGTTGAAAATATTCTAATATTCGATCTTTTCTGACTAGCTTTTTATAATGTGACAGGAGTGTAATAATTGATCTTTACTGCATCATTTTTTATAAATGCTAACAGGAGTTTAATAATTGATCCTTTCTGATTTACTTTATATAATATTGAAAATTATCTAATAATAAATTTTCTGACTCATTTTTATGTTGACAGGAGTTTAATAATTGATATTTCTGGGTCATTTTTTATAATAATAGGCAAGAACCTAATAATTCCTTTCTGCATCATTTATATAATTTTGACATGAATCTAGTAAATTATCCTCTCTTAGTCAATTTTATCACATTGACAAGAATCCAATAATCGTTCCATTCCGAGTCATTTTTATTGACAAGTGTTTAATAGTTCATTTCTGACTCATTATTTATAATGTTGACAGGAGTTTAATAATAGATATTTCTGAGTTGTATTTTATAATACAGGCTAGAATCTAATAAGTGATCCTTTCTGAGTCTTTTTATAATGAAAACAAGAGACTAATGATTGTTTCTTTTCAAGTCCTTTTTTTAATATTGACAGTTTTTGCTTCTTTCCGATATTTTTTAAATTCTTCAGAGTCATTGTTGGTAATGTTGACATTAATCTAATAATTAATCCTTTCTGAGTCATATATTATAATGTTGACAAGAGTTTATTATTGGATGTTTTCAGACTAGCTTATTATAATGTTGACAAGAGTCTAATAATCGATCATTTTTGAGTCATTTTTATAATGTTAACAAGAGTGTAATAATTAATCCTTTGTGAGTCATTTGTATCACGTTGACAAGAATATAATATTCGATCTTTTCTGAATCCTTTTCTTCCTTAAAAATTCTTTCTGAGTCATTTTTTTTATAATGTTGACAGGGATCAAATAATCAATCCTTTCAGGGTTAGTTGATAATGTTGACTTGAGTTTAAAAACTGATCCATTCTGAGTCATTTTGACAAGAATCCAACAATGGATTCCTTCTGCGTAATTATTTTTATGTTGACAGGAGTCTAATAATTCATTCTTTCCGAGTGAATTTTCATAAGTTGTGTTTATTGTCTATTTTTACAGTGTTTAATGATTATGTCTGAGTTTATTTATTTTTACAATGTTCTATTAGACTGTGTTCATAGTTTATATTTTTACAATGTTTACTGATTGTGACAAATTTTATTGTTTTTACAGTGTTCAATGATGGTGACTGAGATTGTTTATTTTTTACAATATTCAATTACATTGACTGTTTTTGTTTGTTTTTTTTTACAATATTTAATAATTATGGCCGAGTTTTTTGTTTATTTTTACAATGTTTATTAATTGCGTCTGAGTTTATTGTTTATTTTTACAATGTTTAATGATTGTGACTGAGTTTATTGTTTATTTTTACAATGTTCAATGATTGTGACTGAGTTTATTGTTTATTTTTACAATGTTTATTAATTGTGTCTGAGTTTATTGTTTATTTTTACAATGTTTAATGATTGTGACTGAGTTTATTGTTTATTTTTACAATGTTTAATGATTGTGACTGAGTTTATTGTGTATTTTACAATATTCAATGATAGTGACTGAGTTTATTGTGTATTTTACAATGTTTATTAATTGTGTCTGAGTTTATTGTTTATTTTTACAATGTTTAATGATTGTGTCTGAGTTTATTGTTTATTTTTACCATGTTTAATGATTGTGACTGAGTTTATTGTTTATTTTACAATGTTCAATGATAGTGACTGAGTTTATTGTGTATTTTACAATGTTTAATGATTGTGACTGAGTTTATTGTTTATTTTACAATGTTTAATGATTGTGACTGAGTTTATTGTGTATTTTACAATGTTAACTGATTGTGACTGAGTTTATTGTGTATTTTACAATGTTCAATGATAGTGACTGAGTTTATTGTGTATTTTACAATGTTCAATGATTGTGACTGAGTTTATTGTGTAATTTTACAATGTTCAATGATTGTGACTGAGTTTATTGTTTATTTTTACAATGTTTAATGATTGTGACTGAGTTTATTGTGTATTTTTACAATGTTTACTGATTGTGACTGAGTTTATTGTGTATTTTTACAATGTTTAATGATTGTGATTGAGTTTATTGTTTATTTTGACAATGTTTAATGATTGTGACTGAGTTTATTGTGTATTTTTACAATGTTCAATGATTGTGACTGAGTTTATTGCAATGTTTAATGATTGTGACTGAGTTTATTGTGTATTTTACAATGTTCAATGATAGTGACTTAGTTTATTGTGTATTTTACAATGTTTATTAATTGTGTCTGAGTTTATTGTTTATTTTTACAATGTTTAATGATTGTGTCTGAGTTTATTGTTTATTTTTACAATGTTTAATGATTGTGACTGAGTTTATTGTTTATTTTTACAATGTTTAATGATAGTGACTGAGTTTATTGTGTATTTTACAATGTTCAATGATTGTGACTGAGTTTATTGTGTATTTTTACAATGTTCAATGATTGTGACTGAGTTTATTGTGTATTTTACAATGTTTAATGATTGTGATTGAGTATATTGTTTATTTTTACAATGTTTAATGATTGTGACTGAGTTTATTGTGTATTTTTACAATGTTCAATGATTGTGACTGAGTTTATTGTTTATTTTTACAATGTTCAATGATTGTGACTGAGTTTATTGTTTATTTTTACAATGTTAAATGATTGTGACCGAGTTTATTGTGTATTTTACAATGTTTAATGATTGTGATTGAGTTTATTGTTTATTTTTACAATGTTTAATGATTGTGTCTGAGTTTATTGTTTATTTTTACAATGTTCAATGATTGTGACTGAGTTTATTGTTTATTTTTACAATGTTTAATGATTGTGACGAGTTTATTGTGTATTTTTACAATGTTCAATGATTGTGACTGAGTTTATTGTGTATTTTTACAATGTTCAATGATTGTGACTGAGTTTATTGTTTATTTTTACAATGTTTAATGATTGTGACTGAGTTTATTGTGTATTTTACAATGTTTAATGATTGTGATTGAGTTTATTGTTTATTTTTACAATGTTTAATGATTGTGTCTGAGTTTATTGTTTATTTTACAATGTTCAATGATTGTGACTGATGTTTGACTGTATTTTTACAATGTTCAATGATTGTGACTGAGTTTATTGTTTATTTTTACAATGTTCAATGATTGTGACTGAGTTTATTGTTTATTTTTACAATGTTTAATGATTGTGACTGAGTTTATTGTGTATTTTACAATGTTTAATGATTGTGATTGAGTTTATTGTTTATTTTACAATGTTTAATGATTGTGTCTGAGTTTATTGTTTATTTTTACAATGTTCAATGATTGTGACTGAGTTTATTGTTTATTTTTACAATGTTTAATGATTGTGACTGAGTTTATTGTGTATTTTTACAATGTTCAATGATTGTGACTGAGTTTATTGTGTATTTTTACAATGTTCAATGATTGTGACTGAGTTTATTGTGCATTTTTACAATGTTCAATGATAGTGACTGAGTTTATTGTGTATTTTACAATGTTTAATGATTGTGACTGAGTTTATTGTATTTTACAATGTTTAATGATTGTGACTGAGTTTATTGTGTATTTTACAATGTTAATGATTGTGACTGAGTTTATTGTGTATTTTTACAATGTTCAATGATAGTGACTGAGTTTATTGTGTATTTTACAATGTTTAATGATTGTGACTGAGTTTATTGTTTATTTTTACAATGTTTAATGATTGTGACTGAGTTTATTGTGTATTTTTACAATGTTCAATGATTGTGACTGAGTTTATTGTGTATTTTTACAATGTTCAATGATTGTGACTGAGTTTATTGTTTATTTTACAATGTTTAATGATTGTGACTGAGTTTATTGTTTATTTTTACAATGTTTAATGATTGTGACTGAGTTTATTGTTTATTTTTACAATGTTTAATGATTGTGACTGAGTTTATTGTTTATTTTTACAATGTTTAATGATTGTGACTGAGTTTATTGTGTATTTTTACAATGTTTAATGATTGTGACTGAGTTTATTGTTTATTTTTACAATGTTCAATGATTGTGACTGAGTTTATTGTTTATTTTTACAATGTTTAATGATTGTGACTGAGTTTATTGTTTATTTTTACAATGTTTAATGATTGTGACTGAGTTTATTGTTTATTTTTACAATGTTTAATGATTGTGACTGAGTTTATTGTGTATTTTACAATGTTCAATGATATTGTGACTGAGTTTATTGTTTATTTTTACAATGTTTAATGATTGTGACTGAGTTTATTGTTTATTTTTACAATGTTTAATGATTGTGACTGAGTTTATTGTTTATTTTACAATGTTTAATGATTGTGACTGAGTTTATTGTGTATTTTACAATGTTTAATGATTGTGACTGAGTTTATTGTGTATTTTACAATGTTCAATGATTGTGACTGAGTTTATTGTGTATTTTACAATGTTTAATGATTGTGACTGAGTTTATTGTGTATTTTACAATGTTCAATGATTGTGACTGAGTTTATTGTGTATTTTACAATGTTCAATGATTGTGACTGAGTTTATTGTTTATTTTTACAATGTTTAATGATTGTGTCTGAGTTTATTGTGTATTTTACAATGTTCAATGATTGTGACTGAGTTTATTGTTTATTTTACAATGTTTTTTTACTGAGTTTATTGTTTATTTTACAATGTTTAATGATTGTGTCTGAGTTTATTGTGTAGTTTTACAATGTTTAATGATTGTGACTGAGTTTATTGTGTATTTTTACAATGTTCAATGATTGTGACTGAGTTTATTGTTTATTTATACAATGTTTAATGATTGTGACTGAGTTTATTGTGTATTTTACAATGTTTAATGATTGTGTCTGAGTTTATTGTTTATTTTTACAATGTTTAATGATTGTGACTGAGTTTATTGTTTATTTTTACAATGTTTAAATGATTGTGTCCGAGTTTATTGTGTATTTTTACAATGTTTAATGATTGTGACTGAGTTTATTGTGTATTTTTACAATGTTCAATGATTGTGACTGAGTTTATTGTGTATTTTTACAATGTTCAATGATAGTGACTGAGTTTATGTATTGTACAATGTTAATATTGTGACTGAGTTTATTGTTTATTTTACAATGTTTAATGATTGTGACTGAGTTTATTGTGTATTTTACAATGTTTTAATGATTGTGACTGAGTTTATTGTGTATTTTTACAATGTTCAATGATGTGACTGAGTTTATTGTGTATTTTACAATGTTTAATGATTGTGTCTGAGTTTATTGTGTATTTTTACAATGTTTAATGATTGTGACTGAGTTTATTGTGTATTTTTACAATGTTTTATGATTGTGACTGAGTTTATTGTGTATTTTTACAATGTTTTAATGATTGTGTCTGAGTTTATTGTTTATTGTGTATTTTACAATGTTTAATGATTGTGACTGAGTTTATTGTGTATTTTTACAATGTTTAATGATTGTGACTGAGTTTATTGTGTATTTTACAATGTTTAATGATTGTGACTGAGTTTATTGTGTATTTTACAATGTTTAATGATTGTGACTGAGTTTATTGTGTATATTTACAATGTTTAATGATTGTGTCTGAGTTTATTGTTTATTTTTACAATGTTTAGTGATTGTGTCTGAGTTTATTGTTTAGTCTTACAATGTTTAATGATTGTGACTGAGTTCATGTACTTACATATATTAACACACTCATTTATTTATTGATTCAGATATTTAATTACTCATTATAATATTTTACATAAACGTTCTTACCAATCATTAACTCCTTCAATTGATTTCATTTATTTACTGATATTAAAATACTCTTGTTTATTTTATTTATTTACTTTTATTTTATTTATTTAATCATTTATTAAGCTAGGTATTTATTTACTTATATTTGAACGCTCGTTACTTAGTTATTTATTTATTCATTTACTTATATTAACATTCCCTTATTTATTTGTTTAATCTTTTTATTTACCTATTTATTAACTTAACATTTATCAACACCTATTTGTGGGCTGTCCTAAGGGATGCAACTTTCTTCATTATTTATTACTCTGTTATTTACTTATTTCTTTACTTATATTTAAACTCTCTTATTTATGTACTCATTTATTTACTTCATTATTTACTTACATACAAGCTGTCTTATTTATTTGTGTACTGATTTATTTACTTATTCATTTACCAACTTATATACTTAAACACTCTTGTTTAATTTATAATTACTGCTTTATTTATTTATTCATTTACTTGCTTATATATAAACTCTCTTATTTATGTACTCATTTATTTACTTTTATTTATTTATTTACATTCAAACCTTCTCTTTTATGTACTCATTTATTTACATGTTCAATCACTTATTTATATATTCTCTTTTATTTATTTATTTATTTACTCATTTATTAACTTATTCATTTATTGACTTATATTTACTCTCTAAGTTATTTACTCAATTACTAATTTTTCATAAACTTAATCATTATTAAAACTCTCTTATGTATTTATTTCCGCCTTTATTTTCTTAATCTCTCATATTAATATATTATTTACTCATTTATTTACTTATTCATTTACTTACATATACTTCAACTTTTTTATTTCTTCATTACTCCTTTCTTTACTTATTCTTTTACTTACATATGTACGCTTTTATTTACATGTTCATTCACTTACTTATATTATTTCAACTCTCTTATTTATTTATTTACTCATTTATTTACATATTCATTGACTTAATAATATTGAAACTTTCTTAATTATTATTATTGCTTTCTTTACTTATTCTTGTACTTATACTTAAACTCTCTTATTTATGTACTCATTTATTTACTTACATATAAACCTATTTATATAATATTTAATCCTTCATTTACTTATTCATTTACCAATTTATATATTTAAACTCTCTTGTTTACTCCTTTCTTTACTTATTCCTTAACTTGTATTTAAACTCCCTTATTTATGTAGTCATTTATTTCCATGTTCATTCATACTTACATAATCTCTTTTATTTGTTTATTTACTCAATCATTAACTTATTCATTTATTGACTTATATATTTACAGTCTTATTTATTTACTCAATTAATAACTTTTCATAAACTTAATCATTATTAAAACTCTCTTATGTATTTATTTACTCCTTTATTTACTTAAACTCTTATTTATATATTTTCTCAGTTTTTACTTATTCATTTACCAACTTATGTATTTAAACTTTCTTATGTATTTTTATTACTCTTTTCTTTATTTATTCATTTACTTACTTATATTTCAACTTTCTTATCTATTTATTTACTCATTTATTTACATATTCATTGACTTAATATTATTAAAACTTTCTTAATTTTTTCTTACTCCTTTCTTTACTTATTCCTTTACCTATATTTAAACTCAGTTACTTACGTACTCATTTATTTATTTATTTATATTATTTACTTACATTCAAATCATTTTATTTATTCATGTACTAATTTATTTACATTTTCATTCACTTACCTATTTTTAAACTCTCTTATTTATTTATGTATTTACTAATATGGGACCGCCCACCATGTAGAGAAAGGAATGCATTGATGGAGTCAAGAACATCAACATTAGCCCATGAGAACATAAACGTATGTCATAGAACTATCTTAGTAATTAGTGTAGATTATTATGATCCTAATGCCATCATCACTGGTCGTTGGCCGTTATTTAAACAGTGGCCCAGCTGCAAGGGTTCGATGTTGAGTTTTGTGAAAGTCCTCAAGCAAGAGTTTTATGCAATCAGAGAAGAAGCTCGGTTGTCTCCTTAAGGCAAGACTAGGGTCAGCTTATCTAGGGATTGCTGTGGGCGATTACTGAGAGCATAGCTCAACTACAACGCTGAAAAACTTCTCCCCTCAACTCCTGGTGGCAGCGTGTGAACCTACCCCCACAACTCATTTATTTACATATTCATTGACTTAATAATATTAAAACTTTCTTCATTATTGATTACTTTCTTTACTTATTCTTTTACTTAATATTTAAACTCTCTTATTTATGAACTCATTTATGTATTTTCACACAAACCATCGTATTTATGTACTCATTTATTTACTTATTCATTTACCAACTTATATACTGAAACACTCATTTGTTTGTTTCTTTATTACTCTCTTTCTTTACTTATTCATTTTTAATAACTTATATTTCACCTCTCTTATCTCTTTATTTACTCATTATTTACATATTCATAAACTTAATACTATTAAAACTTTCATAATTATTTATTACTCCTTTCTTTACTTATTCCTTTACTTATATTTAAACTCTCTTATTTATATACTCATTTATTTACTTATTAATTATCCTTCAAACCGTTTTATTTATATACTCATTTATTTACATGTTCATTCACTTACGTACATATTCTCTTTAATGTATTCATTTACTCATATTTTTACATTATTCATTGACTTAATTCTAATAAATCTTTCTTAATTATTTATTATTCCTTTCTTTACTTATTCCTTTCTTTACTTATTCCTTTACCTATATTTAAACTCTCTCATTTGTGTATTCATTTATTGACTTATTTATTTACTTACATTCAAACCGTTTCATTTATTCATGTACGCATTCATTTACATGTTCATTCACTTACCACCCCAGCTACCCAATTATTCAGACCTAAGCTAAGACTGAGTTCTCTACTCAATAATTCAACATCCACGAAATTCACTGCCACAAGGTGGCTTCCGGACAGCGAGCCAAGTACAGGACAGACGACAAGGGCAGCAAAGTCCTACATATTTGGTCTCCTCACTAGCTACACTGCTAGGCCCGAACTTACAACTCAGGCTGTTTTTCCAAACTGCCGTAGTCAGTGCGAGCGAGATCATTTTTTTGTCCTTCGAGCCAGATACTTCAAACTAGTGGTCAAAATCCAGAATTAACGGAACAAATTATTACTTTGACTATTCCATATAGTCTGTCAAGCATTTATCCATTTCATATTTGAATTTATTGCTATGGCAATCTTTGAAGAATCTAACCAAGAAAATGATGACTTTTCCGATTTTCGAAACTTTGAGTAATGAAGAAGTCTTGTGTTACCCAAGCAAATACATACATGCAAAGTATCACTACATCCATAGATGATCTTGATATATCTGAAGTTCAGAGATGTTATGACAATTTACTAGCAGCTGTTTACCAGTACGAAACTGTGGCAAAGAGAATTGCTGAACTATAAGGTATAGACTTTGATGTAGAAGATGAGACTGATTCCCAACTAGCAGAATACCGTCACATTCAAAAGTTGTATTTAGATAAATTGTCCCCCTACAAAATTCTTGGCAAGGGAAAATATATCACCAGCAAACTCAAACAAAATTCTAACAAGATCCAAAATTAGCGGTGCCACATTGCCAGTACACACCACCCTCCAACTCTTGAACAGCTCACCGAGTTCATTATTAAAACGTATTTATTGACTTAATACTATTTAAACTTTCTTAATTTTTTATTACTCCTTTCTTTACTTATTCCTTTACCTATATTTAAACTCTCTTAATTAAGTACTCATTTATTTACTTACTTATTTACTTACTTACATTCAAACCGTCTTATTTATTCATGTACTTATTTATTTATATTTTCATTCACTTAACTATATTTAGAAACTCTTATTTATTAATAATTTACTCATTTATTTACATATTCATTGACTTAATAATATTAACACTTTCTTAATTATTAATTAATTCCTTTCTTTACTTATTCTTATTCTTATATTTTAACTCTCTTAATTCTCATTTGTTTACATACTTATCAATTTTAAACCATTAAAACTTTCCTAATTATTCATTGCTCCTTTCTTTACTTATTCCTTTACCTATATTTACACTCTCTTATTTTATGTACTCATATATTTAATTCTCTATTTACTTATATACAAACCGTCTTATTTATGTACTCAAATACTTACTTATTCATTTACCAAATTATATATTTAAACTGTCTTGTTTATAACATTATTACTCCTTTCTTTACATATTCATTTTCTTACTTATTTTTAAACTCTCTCATTTATGTACCTATTTATTTACTTATATATATACTTATATACAAACCGTCTTATTCATTTATCTACTCATTTATATACTTATTCATTTACCAACTTATATGCTTAAACACTCTTGCTTATTTCTTTATTACTCCTTCTTTTCTTATTCACTTACTTATATTTCAACTCTCTTATCTATTTATTTACTCATTTATTTACATATTCATTGACTTAATACCATTACAACTTTCTTAATTAAATATTACTCTTTCCTTTACTTATTCCTTTACTTATATTTAAACTTATTTATGTACTCATATATTTACTTCTTTATTTACTTACATACAAACCGTCTTATTTATTTATGTACCATTTACCGAATGATATATTTAAATTCTCTTGTTTATAACATTATTACTCCTTTCTTTACATATTCATTTTCTTACTTATACTTAAACTCTCATATCTATTTATTTACTCATTTATTTACATATTCATTGACTTAAAACTATTAAAACTTTCTAAATATTATTTATTACTCCTTTCTTTACTATTTTTTATCTTTATTTAAACTCTCTTATTTATGTACTCATATATTTACATGTTCATTCACTTATTATAATTCTAATTCAACTCTCCTTTTTCTTTATTTACTCATGTGTTTACATATTCATCGACTTAGTAAAGTTAAAACTTTCTTAATTATTTAACACTCCTTTCTTTACTTATTTTTTACTTACATATAAAATCTCTTATTTATGTACTCATTTATTTACTTACATACAAATGGTCTTATTTGTTTATGTACTCATTTACTTCTTCGTTTACCAAATTACATATATACTTAAACACTCTTGTTTATTTTTTATCACTATTTTCTTTACTTATTCATTTACTTACTTATATTTCAACTGTCTTATCTATTTATTTACTCATCTAATTACATATTTATTGACTTAATACTATTAAAACTTTCTTAATTAATTATTACTCCTTCCTTCACTTACTTTTTTAGTTATATTTAAAGTCACTTATTTATATACTCATGTATTATATTTACTGCTATATTTACTTACATACAAACCATCTTATTTATTTATGTACTGAAATACTTACTTATTCATTTACCAAATTATATATTTTAAACTGTCATGTTTATAACATTATTACTCCTTTCTTTATTTTCTTACTTATACTTAAACTCTCATATCTCTTTATTTACTCATTTATTTACATATTCATTGACTTAAAACTATTAAAACTTTCTAAATATTATGTATTACACCTTTCTTTATATTTTTACCTATATTTAAACTTTCTTATTTATGTACTCATTTATTGAATTGTTTATTTAATTACATTCAATTATTTATTCATGTACTCATTTATTTACGTATTTATTTACTTATAAATTCTCTTTCTTACTTATTTATTTATTCATTTATTGACTTATATATTTACTCTCTTATTTATTTACTCATAAACTTGCTCATGATATTTAAACTCTTATGTGTTTATTTCATCCTTTATTTACTTAAACTCTCTTATTATATATTTATTCATTATTTATACTTATTCATTTACCAACTTATATATATAAATTCTTGTATTTATTTCTTTAATACTTTTTATTTACTTATTAATTTAGTTACTTTTATTTACACCCTCTTATCTATTATTTACTCATATTTATTGAGTTAATACTATTATAACTTTCTAAATTATTTAATACCCCTTTCTTTAGTTATTCCTTTACTTATATTTCAACACTCTTATTTATGTACTCATATACTTACTTCTTTGTATCTTTCTTATTTATGTACTCATTTATTTACATGTTCATTCACTTACTTACATATTTAATCTATTACATACTTTCATAAACTTACTTATATTTAAACTCTCTTATGGATTTCTTTCTTTCTTTATTTACATAAACTCTCTTGTTTACATTTACTCATTTATTTACTTATACATTTACCAACTTATATATTTAAACTATCTTGTTTCTTTTATAATTACTCCTATATTTATTTATTCATTTACTTACTTATATTTAAACTCTCCTATCCATTTATTTACTCATTTATTTACATATTTACTGATTTAATACTATTAAAAATATCTTATTCATTTATTACTCCTTTCTATACTTATATTTAGACTCTCTTATGTATGTACTCATTTATTTACTTATTTACTTAAATTCATAACGTCTTATTTATTTATGTACTCATTTATTTACATGTTCATTCACTTACTTACATATTCTCTTTTATTTATTATTTATTTATTTACATATCTATTTACTTATTAATTTATTAACTTACAAATTTATTCTCTTAGTTATTTACTCAATTACTTACTTTTCATATACTTTCTTGTATTTAAGCTCACTTATGTATTTATTTACTCCTTTATTTACTTCAACTCTCTTGTTTATATTTACTCCTTTATGTACTTATTAATGCACCAACTTATATAATGAAACTCATTTATTTCTTTATTACTCCTTTCTTTTGCTTATTCATTTACTTGCTTATAATTGCAACTCTCTTATCCCTTCACTTAATACTATTAAAACTTTCTTTCGACTTTTCTTTTAACTCTCTTACTCATTTATTTACATATTCATAAACTTAAACACTATTAAAACTTTCATAATTATTTATTATTCCTTTCTTTACCTATTCCTTTCTTATATTTAAATTCTCTTAATTATATACTCATTTATTTACTTATTTATTTACTTACATTCAAACCATTCTATTTATGTACTCATTTATTTATAATGTTCATTCACTTACGTACATATTCTTTTATTTATTCATTTACTCATTTAACTTATTCATTATTGACTTATATATTTACACTCTTATTTATTTACTCAATTACTTACTTTTCATATACTTATATTTAAACTCTCTTATGGATTTATTTACTTCTTTATTTACATAAACTCTCTTATATATATTTACTCATTTATTTACTTATTCATTTACCAACTTATATATTTACACTCTTTTATTTATTTCTTTAATACTCTTTTCTTTACTTATTCATTTACTTACTTACGATTTCAACTCTTATCCATTTATTTACTCATTTATTTACATATTTACTGACTTAATACGATAAAAAATTTCTTAATAATTTATTACTCCTTCTTTACTTATTCCTTTACTTTTATTTAGACTCTCTTATTTATGTAGTCATTTATTTACATGTTCATTAACATACTTACATATTCTCTTTTATTTATTCATTTACTTATTTATTTACTTATTCATGTATTGACTTATATATTTATTCTCTTAGTTATTTACTCAATTGCTTACTTTTCATATACGTACTTACATTTAAACCTTCTTATGTATTTTACTCCTTTATTTACTTAAACTCTCTTATTTATATATTTACTCCTTTATTTACTTATTAATGTACCAACTTATATAATGAAACTCTCTGACTTATTTCATTATTACTCCTTTCTTTTGCTTATTCATTTATTTACTTATATTTCAACTTTCTTATCTATTTATTTAACCATTTTATTTACATATTCATTGACCTAATACTATTAAATCTTTCTTAATTATTTATTACTCCTTTCTTTACTTATTCCTTTACTAATAATTAAACTCTATTTATGTAGTCATTTATTTACTTACAAACATTCAAACCATCTTCTTTATTTATGTACTAATTATTTTATGTATTCATTTACTTACATATTATTCTCTTTCTTATTTCTTTATTTACTTATTTATTAACCTATTCATTTATTGACTTATCTTTTTTATTTACTCAATTACTTACTTTTTATATACTTGTTTATATTTACACTCTCTTATGCATTTATTTACTCCTTTATTTACTTAAACTCTCTTATTCATATATTTACTCATTTATTTACATATTAATGTACCAACTTATATATTTAAACTCTCTTATTTATTTCTTTATTACTCCTTTCTTTACTTATTCATTTACTCACTTATATTTCAACTGTCTTATCTATTTATATGCTCATTTATTTACATATTCATTGACTTATCTTTCTTAATTATTTACTACTCCTTGCTTTACTAATTCTACTGTCAATAGTTTATTCTTTATACATGCAACCCAGTTCTCTGCATCTGTTCGCAAATGAGTACATAAATAAGAGTGTTTTAATGTAAGAAAAGTGGTAGCCAAATACAGGGAGAACTCCAAGATTAAAGTTTTTTGGGTAAATTCTTGCCTGAGTGAACTTCTGCTGGTGTTGGGAAGAATGAATGGAAACAGATTCCTTTGTCTACATTGAGTGATAAAACTAAGTCTTTCTTGTTGTATTTTTTGGAGTATCACCATTCAATATATGAGGACGTCAAAGAACTGTACGTGATGTGCACCATTAGTGCCTGTTATGAAGTCCAGTGGTAAGTTATGGCTATGTGTTGATATTAGGAGGATTAAAGTTGTTACTCCCCAGTGACAACAACAATTGCCTGAACTGGAAGATATTTTAGAGAGAGGGCACAGCGCAAGTGTTAAATAAGATGGATTTGGTAAAGGACTTCACCAGCTTAAACAGACATCTATGTGGATCGGTCCATGATGGACAAAACTGGGAGCAGGGCTTAACTTAGTACCATGTGGTCTATAGTTTCTGTGTCATTTATGTCGTTTCCTGGTTTTTGTGTAGGTAGGTATTTAAACAGATTTTGTGTCATAAGATTAGTCATGTAGGGGTAGGTTTGTCGCTGCCACCAGGAGAAAGAGGTGATGGCCAATAATTATGTTATTAGGGAGATAGATTGTGATCGACCTAGAGTCGGTCCTTAGAGCTGACAATCAAGCTTATAGATTCAACTAATCTCACTTAATCTTACTGACTCACAAACCTCAAACTCAAACTCCACTGGTGCCAGTCTGAGGTAATATAACCAGCCACCATGTGTGGTGACACATGAACAAAGATGGTGATCAGGTTTGCTTGCTAATAAACTGGTTCTCATGTTCTGGACAACTTCATGAATGGGTGTTCCCACTGGTCACCTGGCTCTATGCAATAACTACTTAGTTAATATTGGTATATAATACTAACTGTCAAATTGTCCGGGCCTTGGCGCATCTTACCTTTCCCTGGTGGCAACCGATACCTTTCTACAAGTAGTGATGTTGGGGAAGGAACAAAAAAATAAACTGTAGTTTCCTCAGCTGCACACTCACATCTATTTATTCCTTCATTTTGCTTACATATTTAGTTACTTATATTTAAACTCTCTGATATTTACTCATTTATTTACTTACTCACTTATACTTATGTATTACTATCATATTTATTTATTTACACCTTTATTTACTTATTCATTTATTTTATACATATTGAAACTCTCATATTTATATACTAACTCCTCTGTTAACTTATTCAATTACTTATATTTAAACTTTCTTATTCATTTCTTTACTCGTTTATTTTCGAATTATGCTTATAATGAAACTCTCTTTTTATTCGTTTACTCATGTATTTAATTATCCATATACTTACTTAATGTTAAACTGTCTTGTTTATTGATTTACTCCTTTTCTTGCTCATTTATTACTTACTTATTTATTAACAATCTTATTTATTTACCAACTTATTTACTTATTCATCGACTTCCTCATGTATTTACTCTTAATGTATTAACTTCTATATTTACTTATTTATTTATTTAGATTAAACATTATTTACCTCTTTATTTACATATTTATTGACATACTTATATTTAAACTCTTATTTATTTACCTACTAATTAATTTATTTATCCATTTAGATGCTTTAATAAAAACTCTTGTAATTATTTATTTATGCCTTTATTTACTCATTCATTTAGCTACTTACTTATATTTAAACACTCTTATTCATTTATTTACTCCTTTATTTACTTTTTTATTCATACTTGTACTTAAACTTTATTATTCATTTATTTAATTTTTTACTTATTTAATTACATACTTATATTTAAACTCTCTTATTTATATACTCTTGTATTTACTTATTCACTTACTATAAAATTAAACTTTATTATTTATTTAGTTACTCCTTTATTTAATTATTCGTTATCTTATTTTAACAACACCAATTTATTTATTTATTTAATTACTTATGTATTTATTTTCTTATTCATTTATTTACTTACTTCTTAATTTACTTATTTGTTCACCACTCTCTTATTTTTTATTTTCAAACTTATATTATAAGTCATCTATTATTCAATTGATGATTTATTTACTTACTTATTTACTTCTGTATTTACTCTCTTATATATTATTTACTCATTTATTTACTCTTCATTAACTTACATATATTTAAATTTTCGTATTTATTTGTTTACTCCTTAATTTACTCATTCATTTATTCATTTGTAACATATATTTAAGTTCCCTTATTTATTATTTCACTCATTTATTTATTTACTTACTTTTATTTAAACCCTCTTATTTAGTTACTCCTTTATCTTAGTCATTGACTTTATTTTAACATCAGCTATTTATTTATTTACTTATTTATTTACTTACGTATGTGTTTACTCTATTATTTATTTACTTATTCATTTACTTTTATTTACTCACATATTTATTTATTTACTCCTCTAATTACTTATTCATGTTGTACTTACATTTAAAAATATCTTATTTAATTACTTAATTTGCTTATTCAGTGACCTATATTTTAACAACACCTATTTATATACTCATTTATTTACTTATTCATTTAATTACTGATGTATTTACACTCTTACTTATTTATTTAATCGTTTATTTACTTGACCAATTTATTGCATACTCATTTATTTAGTTATTTGTATACTTATGTATTTACTTTCTTATTTATCTTTTTACTCCTTTAATTACTTACTCATTTATTTATTTATTTAGTCTTTTATTTATTTATTTAATTTACTAATTTACTTACTTATAATTAAAACTGTCTTATTTATTTATTTACTCCATTATTTACTTATTTATTTGCTTACTTACATTTAAACTCCCATATTCCTTTACTTATTTTTTCATTAACTTACTTATTTATTTATACTTTATTTATTTATTAACTTCACTATTTACTTATTCATTTACTAAGATGATTTAAATTTCTTATTTATTTATTTACTCATTTACTTACTTATTGACTTATATTTTAACAGCACCTATTTATTTACTTACTGATGTATTTACACTCTTATTTGTTTATCTATCTACCGCGTTATTTACTTATACATTTACTCACTCATATTTCTATTTTCTTGTTTATTTGTTTCTTTGCTCACTCCTTCATTAATTATTTACTTATATTTAAACTTTCTTATTCATTTATTTACTCCTTTATTTACTGATTTATTTGCATACTTATACTTAAACTCTTATATATATATATATTATAATTTACTCATTTATTTACTTATCCATATACTCATTTATTTAAACTCTCTTATTTATTTAATTACTCTTTTATTTAATTATTCATTTACTTACATATATTTAAACTTTAGTAATGAACGTAACTTCGATAATCGTGAACAACAACTCTTGTATCATGCACACACCAAGTCAAAGTTCATTTAATTATAATTATGTATCTGGTCACGTGACTAAGATAGTGTCATGCCGAAAGTTTCAAGAACATGATTGGAGTAAGAAGCAGTGTTGACAAGAGATACATAGTACATTTATTGTGTGCATGGCCGCATTACATTGTTGTAGTCGACAGGATAGATTGACAGGCTGTTATTCTTCCCATACGTTTTTGGGGAAGGAGACTGGACCCAGTGGAACTGCCACTTTGAGAATGTAGCAGCTGTAAATGACGAGGACAAGTTGCATTGGCTTAAGTACGTTCATGGGTAGAGCTCAGTTTGCTTTTCAACATGTAGCGGAGTCGGACATGTACTTTGCAACAAGCCTGTGAGTGAAATAGAACCTTCGGGTAGTCAGGGGTCTAAACCACAGAGGAACAACGATCAGTATCTCTACAAACCACTTCAGCAGCAGGGGAAACAGGTATCCCTCAGTTAACAGAGCCAACCACTGAGGGGACACTTCGCCTCGTACCATTTCTATTCTATCCACCGAATCATTCACAGTGTCAGATATACCCCTAGCAAGGTTAATTGACACTGACACTTTAATCGGGGCCAGTATTTGGGAAAAAATGTAGTTCATAGTGACATTAAATTGGATCCATGGGAAGGCCAGTATTTTGTAGGGGCTAGTGGGGCTCCATTGGATGTCAGAGTTTGCTGTCGGGTTCCGATGAGGCTAAGTGACTCTAAGTATACCTTTAAGCAGCAGGTGTTAGTGGTTGAGTCTCTATTTTATTAAGCTATTTTGGGGTTAGATATTGTACAAAACCACAATTGTGTTATTGATCTCGCTAAGTAATGTCTTGAATACTCTGACCAGAAGTTAATTGTCCGGTTGTGATCATGGTCCTGTTGGAGGTAGGGCTGATTGCTTCAACCACTGTTCCTTAGCTCAGTGAGCTTGAAGTGCTATATAGCAGAGATCACAGAGGATTTTAAGGATGGAGAGTGTTGGGTCATGGAGGAGAGACTTGGGAAACAGCAGGTTTCTCTTTGCGTAGCTCAATCTCTTGTTTTCCCACAACACAACAAAGTTGTGATGCGACTACTGTATCTGAGTAGTGAGTCTGTATCAGTATCAGCTAACTCAGTTGTATAGTGAGCCTGTATCAGTGTGAGCTAACCCAGTTGTTGCTAACCTGACTGCCCTTGATACTAATTCTGTAATTTCTACATAGACCCAACCTATTATTGATGACTGTAGCATGTTTAAATATACTGGCTATATGGACGGCAGTTGTAGACAGTGGCTCTGAGCTGACAACTCAAGATCAGTGACCGTTGTATGATGTCCTATTGCATCATAGTGATGTGTTCTCTGAAGATGATGGTGACCAGGGACACACTGACAAGATACAACATTAGATTTGTACTGGTTTATGTAATTTTTGGGTACCGAAGTTACAATTGGCTATAGGTAGCTTAGAGATTCTACAAGAGTATGATTTCAAAATTGTACACCAGAAAGGTAAAGTAACTCTTAATGCTGATGCCCACTCGTGCTTACCATATCGGCAGTGTGGTCGCCATGAGCTGGTTCCTCTATCTATTATTGATACGACTACTCCAGCCAACTGTATGACTGAAATGTCTCAGTATCAGAAGGAAGATAACATTCTGCAACCAGTTCTTGAACTATTGCTATTCAACAAAACCATAGAGATTACCAAGTCAAAAGTCCTGCTACAAGGTGTCTCTTGAATTATGGGACCAGCTCCATCTTATCAATGGGCTTCTGTACTTCAGTTACCCATAAAAGGTACAGCCAGATTTCATGACAAACTAGGTATCCCTCAGTCAAATAGCCTGGAAATGTTGGAGGAATTGCACAGTGGCCAGTTTGGTGGAAACTTGGGGGAGGAGAAGATGCTTAGCAACTCACGGAGCGATTTAACTGGCTTGGCCAATATAATAATGTAAGAGATTGGTGCCACACTTGCGCTACATGTGCATCTTGGAATTCTCCACCTTTATTAATTTACTCATTTATTTACTTATCCATTTGCATACTTATGTGTACTCTCTTATTTATTTATTTACTCATTTATTTACTTATTCATTTGCATACTTATGTGTACTCTCTTACTTATTTATTTACTCTTTTATTTACTTATTCTTTTACTTACTGTATTTTATCTACACTTGTTTGTTGATTTACTCATTTATTTATATATTTATTTACTTACTCATTTTTAAACTCCCTTATTTATTTATTTACTCATATATTTATTTATTCTTTTACATACATTTACTCAATTTATTTACTTATTAACTTACTTATATCCTCTCATATTTTATTTATTTGTTCATGTATTTACTTATTCCTTACTTACTTATATTTTAACTCTCTTATTTATTTACTTCTTTATTTATTTATTTATATCTTCACTTTTGATTTACTTGCCTACTCATTTGTTTTCTTATTCATTTATTTACTTATAATAAAACTCTCTTATTTGTTTATTTACTCCTTTATTTACTTATATATTTCCATACTTTTATTAAAACTCCCTATTTATTTATTTACTTATTATTTGATTATCAATTTCTTACTTTCATTTAAACTCTCTTATGCATTTATAATTATGTGCATTTATTTACTTATTCATTTATGTACTTATATTAAAACTCTGATCTATTAATTTGCTCATATATTTACTTATATTTAAACTTTTCTTATTTAATTATTTACTCCTCTATGTACTTATTCTTTACTTGCTCACATTTAAACTTTTCTATTCATTAATTTAGTCATTTTTTACTTACTCATTTGTCTACTTATGTTTAAACACTCTTATTTATTTATTTGCTCTTTTATTTTACTTATACTTTTACATACTTATATTTTAACTACACTTGTTTTATTATTTACACATTTATATACTTATTTTTACTTACACAATTTCAAACTCCCTTATTTATTTAATTACTCATTTATATATTTTATCCTTTTACTTACTATTACTCATTTATTTACTTATTTATTAACTTACTTATATACTCTCTTTTTTTATTTCTATATTTATGCATTTATTTATTCCTTTACATGCTAATATTTAAACTCTCTTATTTATTTACTCCTTTACTTATTTAATTATTTATATCTTAACTTCTGATTTACTTGTTTACTCATTTGTTTTCTTTTTCGTGTACTTACTTATTTAAATGCTCTTATTTTTATTAACACTTTTATTTACTTATTCACTTATTTACGTATGTACGCATTAATTTTATTATTCATTCACTTCTATATAGTTACTCTTATTTATTTACTCATTTATTTACTTGTATTTAAACTCTTATTTATTTATCTTTTATGTACTTATTCATTTACTTACTTCCATTTAAACACTTATTTATTAATTTACTCCATTATTTACTTATTATTATCTATATTATATTTTAGCTACACTTAATATATAATATAATATACACATTTAGCTATTTACTTATTCATTTACTTATTTATATTACTTATTTATTAACTTTCTACTTCTAAACTCTCCTATTTATTCATTTACTTTTATTTACTTATTCATTTACTTAATTATAATTATTTTAACTCTTATTTATTGGTTTATTTACTAATTTATTTACTTATCCATTTACTTCCTTATTATGGTAACTACATTTATTAAGAACAGAGACGTAATAATCTATTATCTTACACATATCGTACCTGGTGATGCCAAAGTTCGATATTATATAATAGCTATAAATTGGTCTTGCTCCGTTAACTATCTAAAAAAACATAAAAAAATCAAATTAGCTGTAAATGAAATCATGAAAGCTCTTACATTTTGGAGACTTGCTCTTCATTTCTAGCGTCTGACTACGAACGCCTCCCTTTATATCGGCCGCAAGTTGCTACGCAACCAGAGTCCCATTCGGTAATGGACGCCAACTATAATGAAGCGCGCAGTACGCGGTTGGCTGGTGGTACACCCGCTTCACAATCCTTGCTGTACCACAAGTTGGAAGGTTTCTCATTAGAAAGCCACGCTCAATTCTTGCGTGGTGTCTAGGAGCTTCTTTGGAAATGCTCTCCCTGTCTGACTCAGAAGATTCTGGCTCTGGAGAACTGTGTTCTACACTTACAGCTATTCCTAAATTTCTGATGAGCAAAGGTGTTTTGGAGAAGCTGTATCAAAATGGAATGACAGGCTAGGGGAAGGATCATGCTGCTGAGGTCGAACTTGCTGTAGCTGGTACTGGACTTTTTCTCTCACAGATCAAGGTATGCCTTAGAGTAAATGCTAATTATAAAGAACTCCTGATAGCCTGTGTACCATTTTCTTGCCATTCCCTTACAATAGTTACTTACTGGAGTAGTCGCATAGTTGATTGTGTATACTGAAAGTCTCCTTTAGCAGCATGGATACAATATACACAGTCACCTCATGTAGTGATTCCCTTTCACGGTCAAGATCAGCCAATAATATGATAAATCATGCTAGTACACCACGCACAGAAAAATAAAGAATTTGAACTTACGTTACTGAGACTACAATATAAGTTCTAATTTCTGGCTGCTATAGGGTTCAAACATAGACAGTACATGGTTTATTCCTTTATTCCCCTTCAAGTTACTGGATTCAGAGACCTATACTATAAACTGATACTCAATGGTAGACATTCCTGTGACAGTATTTAGTAAAACGAAAATACCGGTGTTTTTTATAAAAAAATACTTTGCACCAGTTACTTCAGTGGAGACTGGTATGACCAACTAGCCCAATGGGCTACTATGAAGGTAAGCTTAAGACATAACATAAGCAGTGTAAACAAGGTGTGGTTGAGGGAAAATGTGTGTGTGGAAATTTTCTTATGCTCTAGAAATTATAGGAAGTTCTGTGTTAGAGCAACATATAAACAAAAAGTAGGAATGTTGTATTAGATATTGGTAGCTGAAGACTTCTAGCAGATGGCATGCATGCTCATGAGTATTTCATGACTAAATACTCAGCACACTATACGTATAGTATAATGCTTTTCCCGTAAATACAATCAGTAGAGAAATGGAAGAGCAGAGAAAGGCTAATGGAATAGCCAGTACCTGCACTGCTGTGTCTTCTGCTCTGAAGTTATAAAAATGTAATTTATAATTATATAATATTTATTAGCCCAGTGTGGGAGCTTGCTAGTATAATGAAGCACCAAAGGTGCAAATTCTCAGTGCTACTATACCACTAACTAGAAGCTGGACTATATCAGCAATATAGATAATATATTGAGTAAATATACTATATTTTCTTTATTTTTTTTTTGTTGCGATCACACTGCTTGTGACATTGACAAGAGATAACTGTGAAGCTATACTTGAAGATGAGCTCTACTACTCTTGAGTAAGCTTTGTTCAACCTTACTGAGTTTAGTTGGGTGGTGTGAGTGAGCAAGTGACTGAGGAAGTTGCTGATGTTGCTTCATCTTGCTATATAAAACTCACTTCTTACACAGTGTTCACCTTAAAGAAGGATTCCATCAGTATCAGGAGAATAGAAGAACTTAGTAGAAATTTATCACCATGACCAACTCAGCATGCTTGAAAAACCATACTGGTTGTGCTTGATGTTAATTTTAAACTTACAGTGCTATTAGTAAATGGTCTAGTGCTAATTGTGGACTACAACTGCCTGGAATGCAACTAGAATAGGCAGATCCAGCTACTAATTACATGTACAGGGCTAAACCAGCTGCACCCAGTTTGAAAGGCAGCTGTTGTATTGGAATAACTGCATACAGGTTCTATTTCTATTTATTTTTTCTATTTAGCTATGGGCAGGAGGGTTAATCCCAAGAAAAGGCAGCAGTTGATGGCTGCAACAGAAAGAAAGAAAATACTCAGCCACTCTACAAGAGGTATAATATTAGCTAACTAGGTTTCTGAATTTTTTTTTATTGTCATTGTTGTTATTAGCTGTGCTGAGAATTATTGACCAGAATATACCAGGTGTCAACACCAATGCTCCTGAGGTACAGAATTTCCTTTTGCCTGAGTCAACAGTGCACTCAGTGGAAGGTGGAACAGGTAATAAATGCAATCTAAAATAAAAGTGAAACAAACCATACAACCACTACTACTAATATTGAAAAATAAATAAATAAAATTAATAAATGTATAGGTCTTGTTAGTATGGACGTCACTGATGTGGATATCTCTCATCCTGTCAGTGATGTGAGTCCCGGTCAGGTCTTGAGTACTCCTGAACTCAGCTTGGCAGTTCCCAGCAATGAGCCAGAAGGTATAACTAGGGAAATAGAAACCGATGTGGGAGAACAGCAAATTAATCACAGGAATACAAAAAAAAATTACATGAACTGATTGACTATCAGGTTTAGTGCATATTTGTAACTATAACGTGGTGGCCAATTGTTACTCAAGACTTCATAAATGACTTGAAGTATTTCGAGTATATTAAAACTCAAGAATTTACTTAATTAAAAGAGATAACATTAGCAATTTAATCATGTGACATACCTCCAACCCCAACAATAATGCATTATTAGCACCGTTTTAAAATTATATGAAAAAAATACAATTTGTTTAAAAAAAATTAGGTTATGCATATGAGGGAGAAGCTAACCTCCTCAGCGAGGAATGGGACATAGATGAGGAATCCGGCAGCACACTCTTAGAAGATGTTATGGACAGAGTGTCCAATGTTGCTGAGGAACTTGGAGTGCCACTTGATTCCGACTCCATCAGATCATGCATATCCAGTGGGACAGTGCCGTTTCAACACAACGACAGCCTTTGTATGCACGAGTCACATTGCTCATGGCGCCAGTGGTACCTGGTGATTTCTTTTTTGATCTGTGGCCACCTGCATGCCGATTACAACAGACTCAGTGGCCTAACCATCTTGCTCGAGTACCCAGTGGGGTAGGATTGTAAAGAGGCTAGAGGAGCATGTTACTCACCTTGCTGAGTGGTCCTGCGGTCAGGTGAGACGAGAAATCGCTGACTGCGGAGATGCAGACCAGTGGATGGCAACTTTTGATGGTTTCTACCTGACCCAGGGCCACTACTCTAACAACTCCTCTGCCACTTTGCATGACTACCTCACTGGGAAGATTGCATACTTCTGCCACCGGACCAAGAGAGGGCCAGGTCACAACTGGAGTGGGACGTCAGGAGGAGCTGAGGCAGATATGTTTGACGAGCTGCTTGGAAAAGCAAAGGAGGATGGAATAATCGTCAAGGAAATAATCACCGATAAGGATACGTCTATCAATTCCATTTTTTGTAGACACTACCCTGAAGGGATTGTGACATACTGCTCGAATCACTGCGCAAAGACGTTGCACAAAGACCTAGAAAAAATAAAGAGGAACACCTGTGAGGTAAATATTATGGTTAAGTGAACTTGATATTCATAATCTTACATTGTGTATTTAATAGTGCCATTTGACGTCTTTTCGCTGCAAGCGAATGTCAGATAGTGCACTGAGAAGTTGCAAAACAAATCTTAGCAACTTGATTGCCTCAGATGAGATTCAGTCAGCCCAAGATCTCCATAAGGAGTTTGCCGATGCCATCAGGAACTTCATTTCTCATTACTGCCTGAATGTGCACACATCACAATGGTGTATACATGAGAAGGTTAATTAAATTAAAATGACCATTAATGTATTATTTAATATATACAAGGTTACATACAGAGGGTGAAAGGAGAAGGGGATATCATCACCCATAGCCAAAGTCCCCCCCCCCCCCCCCCACCATAATAAAATGCCCTGTAATAAAAGGTTTCGGACAAATTGTGAGCGTTTTTCATAAACGGACTTTTTTAAGTATGCAGATTATAAATATTTCAATACGCCTCAGGAATACTACATTTCATTGATGTATTAATACTCTGCTGTCAAGCAAATAAAATTGTACACAAGTCCCTGTTATACTACTATTATTATTGTTATTATTATTATTATATTATCATCATCATCATCAATAGCATAATCCTGATGGTTCTGCCTACTCAACTGAGCATGCTTTTACCTGCAAAGCCCAGGTAGAAGGCTTCAGAGCACTGGTAGAAGCAATAGCTGCACGACCCCAAGACTACGTGTCGGATCACGGTAGACTAACCACCAATACTGTGGAAGGGTTCCATGGTATGGCTCTGGTCTACCGGAGCAAGAGGACTGACCTTGGCCATGCACATTATACCTGTAAGACAAACATGGCCATATGTCACAAGGTAATGACACAAAACTGAGTCATAACTAGGATACTTGCCTTGTGGGGTTCTGTACAGAATTTGGGTCCGATTTGGAAAGTCTTCTTCTGGAAAGTCTGCCTCTTCTGGTGTTCTATGACTGTGAGGCCACAGGACTCAGCACATACTCCGAACACCTCACAGACATTGCGGCCAGTTCCTTCTCCTTCATTTTCTTCACTTGTTAGGACAAGTAGGAATATTTCTGCTCCTGGTAAGTAATACATATCATACCTGTCAGTAACTTTATTTGCGATAAAAATTTAGTTTCCAGAATTACCGGCATTACCACTAACCTCCTTAGGAGGGAAAAGCCACTCTCAATAATGTTGCCAACATTTTTAGAGTGGCTGACGAGCACTGTTGATTATATATCAACAGAAACCAAGTCCTCATACTATCCAGGTAACATATTTCTTTCCTAAAGCCAATTATATCTTAAAAAATTACATAATAGTTTTAGTGGCCCATAATGGCTTTGTGTACGACTTCCCCATCCTTCTTGCCGAAATTGATAAACGACCGGAGTTGGCATTCTCGCAGTTTATCAGCGGCAATGTGCACTTCAGTGACTCACTTCCACTACTGCGGAAGGTATAATATATTTTTGTTCCCCTAATAATACTCATCAATTATTATTATTACTACTACTGATTGTTATTATTATTATTAATATTAATTATTATTACTACAATTATTATTACTATTACAATTACAGTATTCCATAGTGTTATTATTTTTATCAATTAATAATAATAATAATATTATTATTATTATTGTGTATTATGATTGTCATCATCATCATCATGACTTTTTATAGATGAAGAAGGATGGGGAAGAAGTTCTCCAGGGTGCATCACTAGCAATGGAGAAGCTGCACATAAAAATTGTTGGGAGTCCTTGAAGGTATGCAGCTAGTTACTGAAATACAATCAATACTAGTTTATAATAATAATAGTTACCTTGTAGAAGCCCACAGAGCTCTTCCTGATGTTCTGGCACTGGAAAGAGTCTTCACCCATACTGCTCTGGCTGGAAGTTTGGCTAACCTCTCTGTAAGAACTCCCCAAGTTCAGCTGTCTCTGTGGGTCAACCAGAGAAATACGTTTAGAAGGGCAGCAGCTTTAATAACGTCACTGGGCAGACCTAGCCTTACCTCCACGCAAGCCAAGAAGCTGGATTCCCTTGGTATAGGATACCCAGAGCTACTAACCTGCAGGTTAGTGCTGCATGCACTAAGTGGTGAGCAAACTCTATAGGCTATGTATGGGGTTTTATACTGGATTTTAAGGAGAGAGGAACTCTAAATAAATAGTAATGAGCTGCTGGTTTTGTGTTGTTTTTTTGTTTTGTTTTTGGTGTGTGTGTGTGAATGTGTCATAAGAAACTAATCACACATAAGCATAGGAGAATAATGTAGAACAAATTTCGCCCAGAATGTGATATGGTTAGATGTAACTTAGAGCAAGAATTTGGGCTTCAAGTGGTCCTGAAAGAAGTGAAATGTTCTGCCACCTTCACTGGAATTTTTTTTTAGACGTTTTGATGTGATTTTGCTGGTAGTAATTCTTATATAAAAGTGATGGTTGTGATATGATGTAGGTGGAAGCTTACTACATGAGTACAGATAGTGTGGTTTAAAAAATACTTTTATTATATTTTACATATAGAAGGAAAGATTTGCAAATCATTTGGTGCTAGTCACTTCAACAAAGAGGCCAGCAAGAACAATCAGCAACTCTCAGACGTGGAACATGCGATGTTGGAACAAGATAATCCTTCAGACACAGTGATGACTAGTGCACAGATGGAGAGCAAGAAAAATTATGACTTATATTCAAGATGAAGTATGTTATAATTTACCAAGTTTTTTCCAAGTATGTAGTGGTATGTGAGCAAGAGAAGCAAAGGCATTTCTAAATCATAAATGGGAAAGCTTTTTAGGCTGTCTATAGTGTACATAATATATATATATATATATATATATATATACTGTGCATGTAAGGTACCCTGTTATGTGTAGTTTCTATGAATAGTATTCAATTTAGGTATAGTGGTAAACTTTGGTAATATTCCGGTACCATAGTAGTAGTCAGGTGCTATCAGAATAGGCTAATGTGCTGTAATATCACTTGTAATACCTGGTACATAAGCATTCGTGCAGTACTGGCACTGTGCTAATAGAAGCCACCACTGTCTGATTCTGGTATCCCATATTGGCGAGCGAGCAAAGCGAGCGAGACACGTACAGGGGTAACACATTTGAAAATCGAAGATGTTTGTTTGTTTATATGTTTGGATGTGCAGTAGGCGTCAAAATAACGTGCCGGTTTTCGCGATGGGCGTAGTACGGTAAAACCGTTGCCGTAGTTTACCTGTTTTTTTTTTTGTCAAACGTGCAAACATACTACGGCCGTACCGTTTGTAGAAAACGTCGCACAGTTTCCACATAAAACGGTAAATTAAATGGTTGGACGGTACGGTAGAAATTGACGTGCACTTTTAACTTTACCCGCGCCGGGAGCCTCTCGCCTGGAACCTGGAATTTCTTGCAGGCAAAAACTTCAACATCAAGAAGATACTAAGTAAGGAGATGCTGCATTTAGTACAAGAGGAATCAGGAGGTTTTGGGTATTTTCCTTGTCACAGGTAACACAGAAGTAATACACTATTGGCTAAAAGGAAAAAAAAGCCTTATTTCAATTGTATCTTTATATTGTTTTTTTTATTTTTTAACTGCACCAGGATCACTGAGACATCCTGGAGTTGGTAGAAAAGCAAATAATGAGGAAAGTTATAGGAGTCTTTTCAAAAAATGAAGACCACTGCTAGTTAGTTGCATGAGCAAGGGCCCTCTTCCTTTATCTTGCTATTATGGTTTTCAGGAAGGACATTCAGTAAAGCTACTGTAGCTTGTCGTGACAAACTTGCTGCAGCTCGGTGTAGCACATCAAACAGCAGTATAGCATAATCATTTTAACAAGAGCAGTAAAATGTTATTAGTATTTAATAATAATATTAACAACAACAACAATAGTAATAGTAACAATATTTTATAGGAAGCTCAAACTGTCAGATGAACAGAATAGTGAATAATTAAGCTATCCAACATAGGTTGTGAAGCTGAAACTGGATTTCATGACATCGCTTCATGACATCGCTTGACTGAAAAGAGTACAATTCCAGAAGATTCACACAGCGAACTGTCCTGTGGTTTATCTTTTCAATAAGAACAATATTAAAACCAATGAAATTCTTTATGATAGTTTTGTATCACTCTTAGGCTTTGTAATCATAACTCTGTCATTTGTTAGTATTCAAATATCATTGATGAAGGCTATAGTTAATTGCTAAAATGCCAGAATATTATTTATTTTTTATGTACATCAGACCTAAACACCCTTTGGTTTTAGAAAGTCAGCTGCTTCATTGTGGGGATGGTGTTATTACCACTAACCCATTAGTGATATGCTAAATAAGGGCAGTACTGTCACTTGAGTTAGGTACACTATAAACAAGAACAGAAACATAATAATCATAGGCATTGTTAGTTAGCTATATATTTCTATATCCCTATCCCAAAACTATTAAATCCTAGGCTGCAACCATGACCTCCCTTATCTAATTCTCTAGACAAAGTTTAACTTCACAACTTGGCTGCTCATTTCCATTTTTTCGTAAAGTTTCCTAGTCTACCACCCCAACCTAACTATTACAATGCTTTCTGATACATCAATGATGCCAGTTACATCAGCAACTGTGTCAGTAATAGCAGCCATACTGTCTACAATCACCATCCACACATCCACAGCAGCGACATCATCCATAGCAGCGACACCATCCACAGCAGCGACACCATCCACAGCAGCGACACCATCCACAGCAGCGACACCATCCACAGCAGCGACACCATCCACAGCAGCGACACCATCCACAGACACCATCCACAGCGACACCATCCACACAGCGACACCATCCACAGCAGCGACACCATCCACAGCAGCGACACCATCCACAGCAGCGACACCATGACACCATGTGACATTATCTACCACACAGACACCTTGATAAGTTTTCTACACGTTGCTAACTCCACACCAATTCATCCCATAATAAATCAATTTTAATCAGAATAGTTGAGAATGAAGAATTCTGTACTGATCAGGTTAAATTTTGTTTATTGGCAAATTTATCACTCTAAATAATATACCAAGTTATAAGGGAATTTTTTTTATCATTGAGAGTAGTTAGCTTAAAATTATGTACTTTTTGGGATCAGCCTCTACAGTATACGGCACACAACAGTATGCAAATATATGGGGGGGGGAGCAGAAATTGAGGAAAAAGCTTCCTGCCCCCCCCCCTCCCCTCCCCCCACTTGATTGAACTCTTGACTTTGTGAAGACTGCTTACCTGTAATACCAGTCTGGAAAAGGGGAAAAACTTTCATCCAACAATTCTAGCTTAAAGCTTTATAAAAAACAACAACATAAAGCTAAATGGTTATAGTCTGATCTATCATAAAGTAAAAAGGCATCTTCTAAGTTATTTCTCTAAACTCAAATGTAACTCACTGGAAGCCTCCAAATTATCTAGGACAGGTAATTCTGTTAAAACTCTAGCAAATTTTCTTGTGCACTATGACTGGACTCCTTGCTGCAAGCTCCCTCTTCGAAATGCATTCCTAAACGGCTATTGTTAACAATCAATACGCGGAAGAATTAACGAACGGTTTAACCGTTACGGAAAGATGGGAGACGGTGGTTACAATTAAACGGAACGCTTGTTTTACGTCCGTGCTACGGTGCGATGCTTCCGTTTTATTGGCGTTTTTTGGAAACGGTGCGTAGTAGTACGCCCGTGTAACAGAGCAAATAAGAGTGTAAAATACAAAAAAAAAAGAGGGGGTATTGTTGTTTTGAGGCGGAAAATATGTCCAGTTATGCAGCGAGGAGTGAACCTCCAAAATAACGACAGGGCTTTGGGGGGGGACTTTTTTTATTCCTACCTTAGGACAGTATGTGGCTAAATAGGCCACAGAGATGGGAGGGTGCGGGTCCTCCGAATAGGGGGGAGGGGGAGGGGAGTAAATGCTAATTTTAAATTGTGTACTGTTACACTTCAGAGGTGTCAAGCTAAGTAGTCTTGAGAGGCTAACCACCCAGTTTGTTGTGTTAATTGATCTCAGGAGTCAGTGACTCAGAGTAGGAATGATGGCGGAAGTGGCATGTGACAGCTCAGCCTAGCTGATTATCAAACAAAACAAAAAATAGAGGAATTGTGCTTTGATTTATATTTTTAATAATAAAAGAATTAGCTCTGCGTTACCATTATGATAAAAAAAAAAAAATCAGATTCTTAGGAGGGAGGGACTTCTTCTGGGGAGGGAAAATTCCAGCCCCCACCCCCTCTGTAACCCTGGCAGACAACAAGAAGTACTTTTGTCACTTCCTCTCCTTTCAAACAAGAACAATGGTGATGTAGTGATGATATCCAGTATGCGTGAATACCATAGTCATGCGTTTCTTGCACAATAAACGCATGGGGGGGGGGGGGGGGGGCATAATAACAATACATGATAGCTTGAACACAGGTGATATGGAAAAATATTGCCTTAAGCCACATCCTATTTATTTTAAAGCATTTCCTAGGTAGCAACAGGTATTAGGCCCAGTTCAGTACATAACTAGTGATGTGCTTGAGCACAAATGGCGAGCGAGCTTAAAGACTATATACTATTTTTATATGAATGATTTTGACTTCTAACACTGAAGCTACTGAAAATAAGGTCCAGTTTTTTAATTTCGCATACACGGTAAAGGGATTTCAGTGCCATAGTAACAACTCTCTGCAACTGCTTGGAAACCAAAACAACAACAAAACAATACACGTTATTTAAAAGTTTCTTTGTGATATTCTTTAGCTAAGTAGTGGTTGTAACACACAATGCTTTGACACAACTGGAGATGCACCTACACAGACTTACCTTAGCGGTAGTCTAGTGGGACAATGTATTTTCAAGTAAATACTGTTGCGCATGGCTTATAACCATGACAAAGAGCGCATTGACTTACCACCGCCACTAATTCGAATAGAAATGGAAGTCCCTTAAGTTTTCAAGTTTTAACTGCACCCGCAAAAGAATTCAAAACGGTAAACAATTCAATTTCTAGGGTGATACGGGTACTGATCGATAAACCAGAGGGTTCTGTTTAGTGCAATTTGGGACGGGGTCGATCACATAACTAACACAAAAACGCGAGGGTCAAAGTACAAAATGACATACGTACGTCCAAACATATATACAAATAAATAAATAAATAAATAAACATCCCCGATTTTCGATTGTGTTACCCCTGTAAGTGTCTCGCTGGCTACGCTCGCTCGCCAACTAGTGATGTACTTGAGCACAAATGGCAAGTGAGCCTAAAACTGCACTTGTTAAATGATTGATTTTAACTACTAACACTCAAGCTATTAAAAAAGGCTGAGTTTTTAAAGAGGTTTCAATGCCATAGTAACCACTCGCCGCAACTGTTTGCATTAAAAAAAAAAGAAAATAAAATAAACAAGTCACGTTAGTTAAAAGTAGCGTAAGTAGTAGTCGTAATGCACAATACGTACTTTCACACAACTGGACATACCTACACAAGACTTCCTTCGTGGTTGTCTAGTAGACAATGAATTTCAAGTAAAATTGTTGCGCAAGGCTTATAACCATGACAAATAGCACATTGAGTTCATGGAAATGGAACTCCGGCAAGTTTTTAAAAGTTTTAAGTGCACCCACAAAAGAATTTGAAATGGTAAACAATTTCTAGGATGATATGAGTAATGATCGATAACCATAGGATTTTGTTTAGTGAAGATTGACGGGGTCGACCACCAAACAAACATAAAAATGCCATGGTCATAGTACATAAATGACATACGTACGTACATCCTAACATATATATATAAATAAATAGCCCTGAATTTCAATTGTGTTTCCACTGATAGCGTCTTGCTCACTGGCCAATGACTGTGCACAGGAAAATTGAGCTCAATACGGCATCAAACAATTAGATGTTCCTCAGCAGCCAGACATTGAGCTCTCCAAGATAATAGCTACAAAAAAAAATTCAAAAACTTAGGAACTCATAGTACTGTGTAATATTAATTGTGCTAATATTATGTATTAATTAAAGATGTGAATAGCACTCACCTTGCCTTGCGCATATAACCTAAGTACATTACATCTTTATTTACATTTGCTGTCACAGTTTTCTGAACTGGAGGGTCTTGGATACAAAGGTTTTGCAGTTGCCATTTGTGGAAGTAAGAGCCAAATTCTTGGCACACCATCTGTGTTATTGTCATTGTCTCTAAAATATTATTGAATATTTTTTATAACATCATTACCTATGGTAAGTAAGAAGCCAATACAGAGTCTTTACATGAATGTTTCAATTACTACGAATATCAGCATTAAGATTTTATTAAATGAAAGCTCATGGCCTATGTTGTTGTTGTTGTTGTTTTTGCATGGAAATATCCTGTCATAGAAGCTTGTGAAAAAAATTAAGAATAGAATTGTTGATTTAGCTTATGTATCAATAGTAATGTATGACTAATTTCTTGAATAGGATTAAAGTTTGTCATTGTTGATTTAAGTATTAGTCTTATGTGAGGTCTGACTCAGCAGCTAACAGAGACCACAAATTACAAAGGGATAGGTTCGCACATGTGCACTGATAGTTGGGTAGGATACCTGACCAATATCCCTATCTTGCGTGTAATATTTACACCCACATTAAGTAATAAATTTAGGACTAATGACTTGCATATCATGCAGGGAAGATCAGGTAGCATTTTAATTTTTTGTGTATTGTATTGTTAACTGTTATTTTAGGTTCTACTCCGCTGATTGAAGAATCCATCCCCCCCCCCCCCCCCCCCAGCACTTCACATCAGCATCTAAGCACTTCGCTTCCAAACAGTTCATGTCCCAGTGATTCTCTTCAAAGCACTTCACTTCCAAGCACTTCACTTCCAAGCACTTCACTTCCAAGCACTTCACTTCCGAACTTTTCACGTCCAAGCACTTTTCGTCCAAGCACTTAGTCCAAGCACTTCACTTCCAAGCACTTCACTTCCGAGCACTTCACTTCCGAACTTTTCACGTCCAAGCACTTTATGTCCAAGCACTTCACTTTCAAGCACTTCACTTTCAAGCACTTCACTTCCTAGAATTTCACTTCCGAGCACTTCACTTTCAAGACCATGTGCTCGCCTTCATGGCACTGTCTGATTGGTCGACATGAATTCCTCCCCTCACATTTACCATGCTTCTATATATGTTTCACTCACACACACTTCTAGTTAGGTTCTGTTTTTTCCCCATTTTTCTGTGTACACAGTCAACCTCAGTCGGTTGTGAAATCACTATCTATATCTTTCTTTTTTGTGCTTGAATCCTGTAAGTCCCCTTTCTTTATTTCTTTTTGTGAAAGACATCTTGTCTTCAGCTATTTCTTTTTTCGTCAGAGTTACGCCTGACTGATACAAGGAAATATCACTCGCCCACATAGAGCAGGTGGAATGAGAATCTTTGACGTGGTAATCCGTCACCCCCAAACAGTAACATCACTTTTATCTTCACTAACATCAACTATCACACTTTCTATATCCTCTGAGTGTTGAGCTGACGTCACTGTTGATAGAAGTTCCACGAACTGTGTAAAAGCCGCCGTTACTCTGTGGTAATGGTTTTCTGAGTTCTGCCTCTTGGACTGCAAAAGACTTTTTAAACCGCTGGTGTATTGGTCTCCACTTAAACTGGAATTCAGTTCATCAATTTTATTCGTCACAACTGTCACTTGGATAAACCAATACTGAACAGTAGATTCCATTTCCAATTTTAATAGTGCCTTTTCCTATTTGCAGTGCTTCATAAGAAGAAATGTTTGAATAATTTCTTCTTAGTTTTCCATGGAATACTAGAAGAGGGCAGGGTTGGTGAATTGGATGTCCAAACTCGGACTTCAGAAATAACGCATCTTCAAAAGTCACAGGACTGTCAGCAAGTTTAATAATACTAATTTTATTGTCACCGTAATAATGTCAATAGGCTTGTGTTCATGTTGTGTTCACATGTGTGTGTTTATGTGTACGTGTGTCCATATATGTGTGTTCATGTGTGCATGTGTCCATGTGTGTGTTCATGTGAGTGTTCATGTGAGTGTTCATATGTGTTTGTTTTCATATGTGTGTGTTCATGTGTGTGTGTGTGTTCATATGTGTGTGTTCATGTGTTCGTGTGTCCATATGTGTGTGTTCATATGTGTGTGTTCATGTGTGCGTGTGTTCATACATGTGTGTTGACATCAGTGTTCATATGTGTGTGTGTCATATGTGTGTTAATGTGTGCGTGTGTGCTCATTCATGTGTTCATATGTGTGTGTTCATGTGTGCATGTGTTCATATGTGTGTGTTCATGTGACTGTGTGTGTGTTCATGTGGGCATGTGTTCATATGTGTGTGTTCATGTGTGCGTGTGTTCATGTGTCATGTGTTCATTGGGCAAGTGAAGCAAGACTCACTAACGAGTCTCAAATATATAAATATATATATATGACACAGTTCAAAGAGGTCAATGCCACCCCCAGAGGCTACTAAAACGTAAACATTAGTGTGGGAGCAAGAAATTTAGGAGAAAAAGACTTCGAAATAATGCTAGGAAAAAAGGAAGAAAAAAAATAGAAAGAGCTACGGGACAGTAGAGGACAGATGTTCAGTTAGGTCTTACAAACTTAGCGGAGTTCATTTCCATTCTATTATTCTACTAATGATGTGCTAGAGCACAGATGGCGAGCGAGCCTAAAGCTACACTATTGTTATAATTTTAACTTGTAACACTCAAGCTACTAAAAATAAAGTATAAATTACGTTTATACGGTAAAGGTATTTCAACGCCATAGTAACCATTCACCGCAACTGTTTGAATAGGAAAAACAACAACAACAACAAAACAATACATGTCATTTAAAGGTTTTCTTTGTGATATTCTTTAGCGAAGTAGTAGCTGTAAACCACAGTACTTTCACACAACTGGGCATACCTACACAAGACTTACCTTCGTGGTTAGTCTTGAGGACAATGAATTTTCAAGTAAATACTGCTGTGTACGGCTTATAACTATGACAAAGAGCACATTGACTTACCACCACCATCACAAACTCAAATAGAAATGGAACTCTGGTAGGTTTTCAAGTTTTAACTGCACCCACAAAAGAATTCAAAACGATAAACAATTCAATTTCTTGGGCGATATGGGTAATAATCGATAACCAGAGGATTCTGTTCAGAGAAGTTTGGGACGGGATAGACCACTAAACTAACACAAAAACGCCAGGGTCAAAGTACAAAAATGACAAACGTACATCCAAACAAACAAAAATATCCCTGATTTTCAATTGTGTTACCCCTGATAGTGTTTCGCTCGCTCGCCAATTAGTAGCAATAGTAAGTTACCTTGTTGTACAAGACTTACATCGTATTCTCTTAGCAATTGATTTTCTAGGGGTAAGCAAAACCAAAGGATTAGGACCAAAAGCCAATGCCTACTCCATTGAAAATGCTCTATTGTACCAGAGCTCTAGTTAAGCATCCTATTGTATTCTCTTGGAAAATGGATTTTCAAGTGAGAACAAATCTGTTACTCAAGGCATATAGCTACGTGCTGGTATATTCAAAGATTAAGTATATATGTGTGTACAAGTGTTGTGTGTTGCTAAAGAATAGCACATTAAATTAAACAAACTTACAAAGAAATATTATAACCCGCCAGCATTCAAATTTGAATTTCAGCATTCAAATTTGAATTTCAGTCAGACCATCTCGCTCGCCATTTGTGCTGTAGCACATCACTAGTATATGTGTGTTCATGTGGGCGTGTGTGTTGTGTGTGTGTGTGTGTGTTTCATGTGGGTGTGGGTGTTTCAAGTGGGCGTGTGTGTTCATGTGGGATAACCCTTTCACTTTTGTATGGTAATAAAGGTAACAAGCAGCTTGCAGTCAACATTCTGATAGTTGCAATAATGTAATGTGGAATATGTTGATTACCATACACTGCACAGCTGAATGACACAAACAGTTGGAATATTCTGCACGTAATTAGTTACTATCATTCACATTCTTTGGACTCACTATACTGTTGATTCACATCATGTGTTAAGGTGCTATTCAATACTTCCATCCATTCCTTTACAACATCATCTGTTACAGGCACTAGATGAAAGAAAATTCAGTGAAGGCAGAAACAATATTAGGAAGTACACATGTATACCTGGGACACTACATAATGATTGAAAAGTTTGTTTGGCCATGACAAGCATTTGAATAGCTTTATTCATACGGCTACTCAGTAAGGGTACTATAAAAATACATACTCAATAACAATTATATTTCTTAATCAATATACGAAGTTTATGTTTTGATCCATGACCACAAAAGAGTAAGGCATGAGTAAGGATGTCAATTCGGTGTGATGGATGCATCTCCTTAGTCATTCGAGAGAACGGTCTCAAATATGACCACAACCTTTCCATCACTTCACCATCTGATAAACCAATTCGCTTACAATTGCCAGGACCATAAATAGCCTACATTAAGTAAAGTCTTCAGTTACATGTATCTACTCTTACAACAATTGTATAATACACCTGGCAAGATGCATTATGGCCAAATGCATGAAATGAAGGAAGGGAAAACTTGTAACGTTCTAATAAATGCTTCCCACTTGTAGATCCTTTCAGATGCTGCACCAAGGTGCAAACAACATCATACATTACATAAGCTTGCACGTCAGAAGGAATACGACTAGCCAGCTCTTCCAGTGTCCAGACAACATACGACAATCTACGAATAAATAATTAGTAAACCAAGAATACACAGCAATACACTCACCACTCTCCAGGTTTTAAATTTATAAAAAACAACAAGGTAAATTCATGTCTGCAAGCACATCCAAAATTAGCCGTTTCAGTAATGTCTACTAGATCGTAACGAGTCACCAGCCAAAAATAAAGCAACCATAACCAACAACAACGGACAGGTTTATTACATTTTGATCCAAATCACTCAGAAAGTTGAAAGAGAAGAGTTGAAATTACACTGTGAGACACAATACAAACCATTAAACAGTGGAGGAGCAAAATGTGTCCATAATTACATCGATAAACAACTAATCATGTCATCAGACCACAAAATCCTGATAAGCTATAGCATTGGCATTTATTGGAAAAATTGCGTAAAATTATTAGACTGTGGAGCCCTCCACCAACAGGCTGGCATCCCATACCCACCCATAGCCTGACATCCCATACCCACCCATAGCCTGACATCCCATACCCACCAACAGCCTGACATCCCATACCTACACATAGCCTAACATCCCATATCCACATGGTGAGCACTGGACTTGCACGCTATTGCTAAGAAGTACTGTAACAAACAGTAATACAGTAGGTATTGTCATAATCTTGCAATTTAATAGGCGCAACTAGCCGAAATTGGTAAAGGGTATCAAATTCACAGATAATATTCAGGTTTGTGCACAGTACAGCAAGTGAACTCGAGTTAGGTAGGTAGCAGAGTTGGGGTCAAATACTCCTTAAGTGCTGCTCTCTCTTCAAATACAAATACTCGATTACAGAAGTGTATTTAATAGCATTGCAAATAGTTTGAAAATATGACAGTTATATTATTTTGGTAGTACACCAGATACAACATCTGGCATCACATACATACACACACAAGTAAATGCAAACACACACACACACAGGCACAGTGGCCTCCCATGAAACCCACACAGTATTGATACTTGATGACAGGTATATTCAGTTAAACCCCCTCCCCTCTAAACACCAACTTTAGGTTCCTTCTGACGGGGCATTTTGTATGATGCAACAAATTCATCTACAGATGACTGGTTTCCAAAATGATGTGTTCATGTAATGCATCTCGGTGACTTTTACCAGCAGCTATCTTTTTAGGCAGTCCAAATACCGCATCCAATGAAAGAAACTAACTACCAGACTCCGAAAAACAAATGACATAATATAACAACTAATATCAACAACCAGAGCACTGTAAATGTGAACCTGTAGGTATTAAGTCTGAACAACGAATACTTCTAATTGAACTACTATTCCAAGAGTGTACTTTCAGCTAGCTATGAAGTGTGCAAGTATACAAAAAAGCGAGTTGGGCACCATTTATAATGCGAGTTCAAATAAGGAGAGGAAAAGAACCCAGAACCTGAGTATATCCAACTCGAGAACCCAAGTACACCCCCCATCACTCTATGCACAGCCCCAACCCCCAATTTAATAGCAGTGTCTGTGAAAAGCAGAAAGTTACACGTTGCTGCCTTGTTGAGTATGATTGTATGTTATGTGCAACATGGCAAAAGGGATGGGAGTCCCTGTCCCACCCTCTAACTCTTCTCTCATCCTTATCACTAACTGCTATTAGATTATGAGAATGAAGTCATAAACTAATCTTAGGGCATGCTGGGCATACATTGCCTTCATCTAGCTCTTGGCGTACAAAAGTCAGGTGGCGTAACTCCACCTTCATCCAGCGATAGCTATTCCTCAAAAGACTCAATCAAAGAAGAATAAAGGCCTTTCGTCTAATAAATAATATTATGATCTTAGTATAGCAAGTCATGTGTAACTGTTAAATCTACCTTAGCTGCTACATGATGACACTAAAAATGTAATGCTTTACAGAAGTCAATCTGAGCTTCTAATAACAGCGCCTCAATCTAATCCGAAAGCTCGAAAGTGAATGCCAGGTGAGGTCGTTGAGGTGCTGATGGCCACAGTCGTACTTTTACTAAAGTGAATGCCAAGTTAGGTCGTTGAGGTGCTGATGGCCTACTAAAGTGGAGACCAAAGGCTCACAAGCACAAGTTGCCAGTCGTACGTACATCATATTCTTCCCCTCCTGCACATTTAACCAATAATTATAAGTAATAATAAAAATAAAAATAGAATAAAAAATAGAGCACTGGAGTGCAAACCCTCAGCTTTAGTTAAAAAAATGCACTAATTATGAATATAAATTTTAACTTGTCTAGCTAGAGCATTTTAAATTGGCCTGCTTGCATCTCCTTCAGGCATTTCAAAGGTTATTTTGTGGGTACAAACATTTAGAACCAACACTTATACACACCTGGGACTGATACATACTCTTTCTAAAGCTATTTAACGAGCTTGATACTCAGCAATATTGTTATTAAGACTTTCTGACAAGTTCGCGGAATTCCCTGGCTTTAGTATTAACCTTGTCTTGGTAGAAAAAAAAGTCACAAAACCCATTTCGACTTTCTGACATGCAAGCTACACAAACTACACAAACATTTAGGTCACATTTTTTTGGAGAGCAGGCATACCTACAGTAGATGAAAGAAGCACACCTCCAGCAGCGGAGTCTTCCCAACACTTGACAAGAAGTTGAGCAGGATGCAGAATGCAAGCAATATATCTGAACCCAGCGGGTGAAATTTGTATGTTCACATGAGCGTATGGGATTCTAAATAGCAGCTAAAAGATTGAATGGGCATGGCCGTATAGCAGCACTCACCGTAGTCTGCCCTTTCTCAAAATCTAAGCCGAAATTAAAAAAAAGTGGAAAATTAAAGAGACATATCGTCATCAAGTTAGAGTTCCTTTTAAAGGCATAAAAGTCCGCGAGCTTCGAAATCCGCTGTTGACAGAGTGAAATTAATGACTAACTGAATGAATGACATACAGACTACTATAACCCTTGTGCGCTGAGGGCTATTAATTAAATAAACAAACAATATATAACTAAACAAACAAGTAAACAAAGAATGATAGACAAAAAGTAAATAAATAAATTTATAAATCAACAAAATAAACAAATAAATAAAAACAATTAAACAAAACAGATAAATAAACAGATCAATATTAAAATAAATAAATAAGAGACAAATAAAAATTACAAACAAATAAAGTAAAACACTATCATTGACCCTCAAGAGATTTTGCTCATGCAGTATATCAATAACATATTCTACACTTCTGTATTTTACTGCATGGATTTTACATGTACAAAAAAAATACATGCTCGATCTAGTACCATTGCGTTTGCAGAGCTGCATAACAAATTTAAGTGGGGAAAACTATAAAAAATTATGGACGGGTAAGTAGAGTCAAATTCAAATCCACATGCAGTAAAACATATAAATGTACTGAGGTTTGCACTAAAGTGTTACTAGGGAGGAAAGCTATTACGCAGTTGGAATGTTACACTACAATTTCTGGGGGGGGAGGACAAAGGCTTTCTGGGAGAGGGGGGGGGGGGGAAGGGGAGGAGGAGGAATGTACCCTTTTGCTCCCTTAAAAGCGATTTTTAAACTTACCATCTTCAGCAATGCAGCAAATAGGTACCCATTTAACTGGTGAACATTTGTGATTTAGAACATCAATACTTCTAGTCACCTTAACGGGCCTAAAAGTTCCATTCTAAAATATAAGAGAAGACTGATGTTATTCAATTATCTCAACATGGCATATATAGTGCATAAAAAAGCTCATATTCTATTGACCTAATTCGATTCATTTTATTCAGCTTTCCAGAACTATTGTGTGACAGTTGAATCTCACTTATCAGAATGTTTCCCTTCAATATTATATTAGTCAGTTGTTTGCCCAATACATGTTTTATGCTAAGTAAATACTTTGGCCTACAGACTAGTAACTAGTAATGTGCTTCAGCACAAAAGGCGAGTGACCCATTGTGTACAAGTAATTAAAACAGCAAAGTAGCTAAAGTAATCTACATTTTTTATTCAACATTCTGAAGTTAAAATTCTAACTCCTGTTAACCTAGTTTAGGAAGGCATCATTCAATTCATTTATTCCTAAAAGTAGCCGCAAGTAGCTCGCTACATAGCCATTGATTATGTGATTAACTAACAACTATGGAGTTACAACCATAATTTTCCCCGAGTAGTGGTTGCTTCTGTAGGAAATGCATTTTGACTATCTAAATGGCCAGATTCTCCACAAAAAGCATTCCAGCTACGAAAATATGGTGGAGTTTAA
>WLWD01003311.1_pt1 | contig 69592 bp, 33 predicted proteins | sample 6712731 | NCBI WGS metagenome assembly WLWD01 (sample SAMN12718690, study PRJNA576275) | sponge metagenome | isolation source: marine sponge | host: Mycale hentscheli | place: New Zealand: South Island, Marlborough, Capsize Point | collected 2014-11-01 | reverse complement strand
AAGTGTCTGTTGACAACCATAATTATGTGTGTAATGTGTTGAAAACTGGTTTGTTCACCTCTAGTTATAGTCTTGTCAAATTTTGTCATTTAACTAGTGATGTGCTTGAGCACAAATGGCGAGCGAGCCTAAAGACTATACTATTTTTATATGAATGATTTTGACTTCTAACTAGGCATAGATAAATATTGCTTTTTTTTCTGCCTAAAATTCTTTCTCCAATGCTCCCAAACTTGCCCTATAATTCTTTCAAAATGTGCCTATATTTCTCATTTATTGCTTGGCCAAAATTCATGTGATACATTGTGAATTACAAAAAAGAAAGTTTTTAGCGACTGTTATATTGTAGCATAACTGAAGCTGAAACATAGTCTTCCAGTGCTCTTTCCTGAGCACTGGAAGACTGATCCAGCTGCTGCTTGTATAATTACATCATGCATTAATAGATTTTCACACATTCCACATTAAGTAATCTGCTAATTCTAAAAAAAAGTTGCCTATATTTCTAGCATATTTCTCATTGCTTCCATGTGCCTATATTTCCCAAAAAAATTCCAGCAATATTTATCTATGCCTACTTCTAACACTGAAGCTACTGAAAAATAAGGTCCAGTTTTTAAATTTCGCATACACGGTAAAGGGATTTCAGTGCCATAGTAACAACTCTCTGCAACTGCTTGAATTGAAGGAAAAAAACAACAACAAAACAATACACGTTATTTAAAAGTTTTCTTTGTGACTAAGTAGTGGTTGTAACACACAATGCTTTGACACAACTGGACATACACCTACACAAGACTTACCTTCGCGGTTAGTCTAGTGGACAATGCATTTTCAAGTAAATACTGTTGCGCACGGCTTATAACCATGACAAAGAGGGCATTGACTTACCACCGCCACTAACTCGAATAGAAATGGAAGTCTCTAAGTTTTCAAGTTTTAACTGCACCCGCAAAAGAATTCAATTTCTAGGGTGATATGGGTACTGATCGATAAACCAGAGGATTCTGTTTAGTGCAATTTGGGACGGGGTCGAACACATAACTAACACAAAAACGCGAGGGTCAAAGTACAAAATGACATACGTACGTCCAAACATATATACAAATAAATAAACTAGTGGTGTGCTTGAGCACAAATGGCGAGCGAGCCTGATAGTTAGGTAACATAAAATGTTATTATGTTTTAGCTTACTTCATGCAAACACTATAATAGCAGTTATGACATATTTCAGCAAACAAATACAAAATCACTCTCTTACCTTATTAATGGTAACTTTTGTAGTATCAAACATCAACCATTATGATAATCTCAATCACCAGTAACTCTTGAACAAGCTCTCAGCTACGATAAAAAATAAACCAGTGTTATTATTTGTAATTTTAGCCAACAAATATGGAATTACTACATTCTTGAGTATTGATAACTTCTGTAGTATCAAATTGAAGTTACTTTGACCATCTGAATTACCTTGAATTCTTGACAACAAGCTCTCACCTACAAAAACAAAAGACAATCAATTTTAGCACACAAATACAAAATTACTTTCTTACCTCATTTTCTTGAGCAGTGGTAACTTTTGTAGTACCAAATTTGAGCCAATCTGACTATTTGAATTTACCAGTCACTGTTGACTAGCTCTTAGCTACAAAAAAGAAAGGCCAGAGTTAATTTTTGCATATTTAGCTAACAAATATGGAATTGCGTACTTATCTCAGCTTCCCTCGAGAAGTAGTAGCTTCCATAGCATTAATACTACGGCATTCTGACTACCAACGGCTCTTGACAACCAACAACCAGCACTCCGTATCCCCCCATAAAACGGCGAAGTTTTGAAATTAAGTCTGGAAAAGGGTCTTCAATGCCATAGTAACCTGTCGAATCGACTTTTTGTGTCTTGAAAACAAGCGTTTTAGCAGGAATTTTCTCATACTTTGGAGCTTAAGTATAAAGTAAGGTTTGCTTAATGCTGTAGTTTCAGAATAAACTGGAGTCAAGCCTAAATAGCCGTGTTTTTAGGAGATAAAAGTTCCCCGCGCGCGCGTTTAAAGAGCATACGTACCATCCATCCATACATACATATATACTAGTGATGTGCTTGAGCACAAATGGCGAGCGAGCCTAAAGACTATACTGTTTTTATATGAATGATTTTGACTTCTAACACTGAAGCTACTGAAAATAAGGTCCAGTTTTTAAATTTCGCATACTTGGTAAATGAATTTCAGTGCCATAGTGACAACTCTGCAACTGCTTGGATTGAAGGAAAAAAAACAACAACAAAACAATACACGTTATTTAAAAGTTTTCTTTGTGATATTCTTTAGCTAAGTAGTGGTTGTAACACACAATGCTTTGACACAGCTGGACATGCACCTACACAGACTTACCTTCGCAGTAGTCTAGTGGACAATGTATTTTCAAGTAAATACTGTTGCGCACGGCTTATAGCCATGACAAAGAGAGCATTGACTTACCACCGCCACTAAGGATTCTCAGAGCTCGTTAATTGAAAAATACTGGAACTGTGAACGCTTTACCTAACTTACGTAATTAGAAGCGCGGGCGAAAACAGAGGTCTCACGTACCCCATAAACAGATAAATAAACTAGTGGTGCGCTCGAATAGCGCAAAATAGCGAAGCGAGCGATGCATGTTCCCTGTAATTGCAGCTATAGATACAGTTATTTATTTTGATGTTGTTAATGTTATGTCTGTCTGTTGTTTCATATAGAATCATTGGTGCTTCTATTCTATACCACTGTATGATGAAGGTTATAAAATTTAGGCTATGTATAATAAAGTTTAAATGTTATACTTTTTGTGGTAAAACAAAAGTAATGAATTATTTTATTATTTATTTTATTAATGTAATTCGTAATCAGCTACATAGTATTGCTTTATATAATAAAGTTTAAGTGTTATATTATTTGTGATAATATAAGAATAATGAATTATTTTACCATCAAAGTTATTGGCTGGTGTTTTAGACAGAATATACCGCTATTTAATTAAAAATGTCATACATCATTACAGTTATAGCTGATGTAAACTTTGTGGTTTAATAAAAAAAAAAAATAAAAGAGTTTGTTTGGGTACTATAACATATTCAGAGGGAGAGCAGAGTATGTTAAATGGATGTAGATCTTAGACTACATAGTTTGATAATAGAGTTAGGTTAATTTTTATAGTTTTACATTAAATTTAACCTGCAAGTGGAGGAATGTTTCCAGGATGCATGTTATTTTGAGCTGAATAGAGCTTAGGGATATGTTTATCCCGGCTACATTGACAACATTCCAATGACTTAAATTTCATTTTGGTGCCTGGAAACTTCTCCATACACGTTATGCAGACTGTGATAGTAATCGATGAGATTTTAGCATGAAAATTACGCATTGCTGTGTGAACTTGAGGATCATCAAATGCTGGAATAATATGGTTCAATGGAACCTGGGGATGTTGTCTTGACCTGTTCCCCCTAACTTGAGACCATCTAGTCTCCAGTTGAAGTGGTGTTTCATCAGCCAATCTCTACTGTTGGTTAGTTGACAACTGCTCTAATGTAGAGGAATTTTGTAATGAAGATTCATTTGCTGTTCTCAACAGTTGGTTAGTGGACAAACAGTGGAGCCTGTGATCTCTTTCACTATCACTTTCAAACAAATGTGTGACTTGCTGTTTTTGTGACATTAGTTGTAGACGTTGCTCTCTGCATAATGGTTTCCTAAACAAAAATATGTCTCGTATTAACTTATTGAAGTATATATTTTATTTTATATTTACCTCTTGCATTCGTTGCTGATAAGCTGAAAGGCTTTGCGGTATCGAAATTGTTTGAGTTATATTTTCTGCAACTTTTTTTGCTGCTTTGGGTGTATATGAGAATGGATGTCCTCTGATAGATGTCTTTTCCTGCCTCTTGCAGTACAAAAAGTAGTGGGGATATTAGCTTCTTGTTCAGATGGTGTGGCTGCATTTTCAGTGTCTTCAAGAGTAGTTGAGTCTACAGCTGTATAAAGTTGATTGGTACAGTAATCCTCAGGAATAGTCTAATAAATAAATTAGGAACATTTAATGGCTTTTCAAAAAGAAAGATTCTGTACTTTGCTACCTGTTTCTGTTTCGTTTTAGCTCTCCTCCTCCTTGCCCTGTCCTTTTCATTTCTTATCTCTCTCCTTACTATTTTTTCTTCTGGAGTTCCTAACGCCCTCAAAGCTCTTGACCGAGCGTTTCTAACGTTTTGTCTACTGGGCATCGCTACTTCGTACGGCGGGTAAACAAAACAAAACAAAATGTTGCTAAGAAGGTTACCCGGCCCGCGCAAGCGCGTAGGATAAAGGGAACGTTTTGTCTACTGGGCATCGCTACTTCGTACAGCGGGTAAACAAAACAAAATGTTGCTAAGAAGGTTACCCGGCCCGCGCAAGCGCGTAGGAGAAAGGGTACACACGTACGCCCACGCATGAACAAAAACAATTTCTAGACCTAAATATATATATATATCGCGAACTCATTAGAGAGTCAGCTCCGCTCGCTTCGCTCGCTTCGCTGAATAAATATAGCGAAATCTCGATTGTGTTACCCCTGAGAGTGTCTCGCTCGCTTCGCTCGCTCGCCAATAACATATACCCGATTTTGCATTATCCACCCCTAATACTGTCTCGCTCGCTTCGCTCGCTCGCCAACAAACATCCCCGATTTTCAATTGTGTTACCCCTGTAAGTGTCTCGCTCGCTCACCAATTATATCAGAGATTTACAGTTTGTTATGCTTGTATGGACTGACTCGTCAGGCAGTGTTGTTGTTGTTGTTGTTGTTGTTGTTTGCTTTGGCTTAGTTATTCTTGTCGTCAATCGATGGTAAAGGGTTTAGCGCTTAGAGTAAGCACTGGGTTTGCAGTATTCCAAACTATGGCAAGCCATAATAAATTATCTTCATTTATAATATGGGTGTGGTCTATGTAAGCCTACAAAATCATTGCTTCTTTCAGTAATTTATGTGATGGGCGTGTCTGAAATAACATCAATTGTAGCTAATCCAGAATAGTTCTAATTGGGCTTCCCATGTTGCTATCTTGTGCATACCACATAGCTACTAATTCCTACAAGTTTGCTGCAACTTACAGGACATGGTTTCAGACATGAAATATAACTCGCCTCTAAAATTGTGCATAGATTCTATGCAAGACAGTAAGCTACCAAGAAGAATAATTAACTTTTTTCCATTTAACACCTGTCTTAATGTATTGTATTCTGTCATATTTTATACTCAATCATCTCTGTGTAACTAGCTATTGCATAAATTCATTTCTGAGCTTTGGAATGCTCAGAAGAGCTGACCACTCCCACCCACTTCAAGGCCTTAAGCCTTTCACAGATCCTTAGTCTAGTTTGTGCAAGGCAAAGAAACATCTACAAAGCGATGTGGCCACATTCATTTATTACATTCTAATAACCAGCAACCAATTAGCACAGTCATAAATATATTAATGGTTGCTATAACAGAAACAAAGCAATGGCCTACAACAATTGTTATGAGGGCCAATATTTTGAAAGTAAATAATAATTATAGTTTAAAAAAAATAGACGATTTTAATAACCAGCATCACAAACTAAATAGTAGTAGGAGTTAACTCGTGAAACATTCAATGCACATCTGAACCTCATTTCCTTGACCAATTATCACTACCTATGTGCTCACATCTGTGCACACACATCACTGGCACAGGAACAGGGATCAGCCCCACCCACTATGTTTTAAGACAAAGTGGCTGGGCCCCCTCTTGTTGTCAGATTGGTGTTGGGGGCAGAAGGGGTTACTTCTTTATTTTTCAATAACTTGAAATTCAACTTAAGGTGGGATACATAGGGGGCAGGGAGGATGAGCCCACCCACTTTTTGTAATTTTATGTTGTATGGCTATAGATAGTAGTAGATTGGGACAGTTCAGCCCATCCCCACTTTATTTGGACTGCTGTCTCTACCTCTGAACATAGTTAAGTGTGACCTGTAAACTGTAGCTGGATTTACAGCTAGCAATTATTATCATGTGACATCATCGTCAGGTGGACCCAGATCTGAGAAGCTAGAAATTGTTTTAGAGGAATTGGAACTCTGTTTAATGGGATACAGCAAAAGCCATTGCTTTGCTTGTCTTATTTTCAGATCATCTTTCAGGAGTGATGAAGGTAGGGGGTCAGGAAACACTGGCCCCACAGATTTATTGCTTGGGGTGGGCACACACCATGTAGATTTAAAATTTAAGCATTAAATTGCATTGGGAAACTTTTAATTAGCTTGTATAGCAAGTTGGTATCTTTTTTCATGAAATGTGTTTTACATGAGAGTACATTGGCATGTGGCACATGGTGACCCCCCTCCCCCACTTTGAAGCAAATTCCGACCAACCCTGTCCATAGCCAATACAGTTGACAGATAGTAAGCTAGCCATGCTTGCTAATCGAACTTCTGCTAAACCAAGTTGAAGAGGGATGGATGCGTACAGGAATTTAATCAAGTGGCTGAGGAGGGCACTCATATTAATATGCTAACAGTAATTGACTTCCCCATCATATGTATGGCAGAACAAATTTGGTATGGCTCATGTCCCCAGACCCTTTCCTGCACCAGGCCGCAACCATGTTGGTGGTATAACTAAATGGAGTATATACTTAATGGGTGTAGCCTAGTCAGGGCCCTGATTCCAAATCATCTTTCTATGCTCTTGCCAGTCCACATATTTTAAATATCTATTATAGACTACTCCTTTGATGCTACTACTAGCTTTCAAAATAGAAAACAACTGGTGCAGCTATATCGTTAGGTAATAATAAAACAAACTCTACTAATACTAGTGAGCGCCCAAAGCTTGAACTTCAACTGCAAACGAGCAATGTCTCACATCTCTTACCTCGGCAAATCTCCAACCAACCAAACTTACATTCCAGAAATTACGATCGCCGTGGTAACGTAGGTAGGTAAAGGGTCGCTAACACCAATTGGCAAAACAAATATCTATTTTTAGAAACAAAAGGTTGTTTTTTGATTGAGAGTAGACTGTATTTGAGTAGCTCGAACTTGGCGTGTTTAGAGATGGCGGCACATACAACACTTCCATTGATGTGCTATTGTTCAGATAACGATGAAGAATTAGTGTCAGCTTTATCAAGCCATGATAATATGGTGGAGATCTTCCAGAAGATGTTGAGGAAAAACATTATCAATTCTGATAAGAAGACTCTCTTCTACTCCTTGGATCACTCAAGACTGGACCCTGAACTGCTGGCCAGGTATCTCCTGAGGTTAGTGAGTGAGAGAATCAGGGAAAATAAAACTGTTTGGAGAAAGTTCCTCAACTTTCTAGACCAAATAGGGGAGAGAGAGATATGTGACAGACTTAAGAAACTGTCAGCAGCTCCAGCAGAGAGTCAGTCTGAATGCCACACAAGTGAGGGAGATATTATTCTTAGTCTTAATGATGTCAGTTTTCTGGTGAATTTGATGACTCCAGTTCTACATAAATATGATAAAGTAGGACTTGCTCTAAACCTGCCAGAGTATAAAATCAAACAGTGTACAGAAACAAACTTTGCTATGAAACTTAGCTATATTCTTACCAGTTGGATATCAGAAGACAGACACACACCTCCTTCAACTACCTTGTCTAAATTAAAGGAAGCATTGAGAGGAGATATAGTAGCAGAATATCAATTTTCTATAGACTTGGAAGAAAAATTTATAGAAAGTAAAAAAAATGAACGCCTGTCATTTTTAGATACATGTGATGGTGATTCAAATCCTATACTTGACATCACAGAGCAAAGTATCGACACTGAAGTAGAAGACGGTAAGTCGACACTCCTCCATGTCCTAGCTAGTCCCAGAGAGTCTGTGTGTTACCAGTGGCAGAAGGATGGTCAGCCATTAGCTAACGATGCTACATATTCAGGAGTCACTGAGGACATTCTTGTTATTAATGGTACTAGACAGGGAACAGAAGGAGAGTACACATGTTGTGTGAGTCTTCAAGACAAACAGATGATTAGTAATAAAATCAATTTAGAAATTGTTTATACCCAAGAAAAAAAGCAACTGTTAGATTTATATTCTGTTCGTGAAGAAATCCCAGAAGACTCGTGGCCTCCTGTAGGTACTAAAACTTTTGTCAATTTAGTTCTAGTAAAATCAGAGAAGCAAACCACAGACTCTAAACAGTACTGTATTTCAGGAAATGCTGATAAGGTTACAGTTAAAAAAGAAAAAGTAAAATACGAGGACCTATTTGCAGAATATCAAAGCGGGGCTCTAATTGTAATTGAAGGACGTCCTGGTAGCGGTAAAACTACACTCGTACACAAACTTGTAAAAGAATGGAGTAAGGGAACTATATTGAAAAATGCAAAGCTGGTCTTCCTTATAACACTTAGATCTCTAAACAATGCAGGATCTAAAGATATTATGTTCGGGTATTTAGAAGAATTTATAAAAAATTCTGGAATTAACAAAGAAAATGGAGAAGAATCGTGTATTATACTAGATGGATTGGATGAGTATAAGTCTGAAGACACATCTTCAGTTGTTTATAGTCTACTAGACAAAGTCTGTCTTCCCAGAGCAATGATAATAGTGTCTTCTCGTCCAGCTGCAATGAATAACATTAAAAATAAATTAATAACTAAACAAGTCCAGACATATGGCTTCAAGAAAAATGAAATTGTTGAATATGTCAGAAGTTTTCCGTTTGGTTCTGATTTGGAATCAGATAGAAGCTACTCCTCTGGCCTTGAGAAGTACCTCAACGATCATCCCAATGTATTCCACATGTGTTACTTACCAGTACATACTGCCATGATATGCTATCTCTACAAACACCAAAGAGACAAAATTCCAAACACTCAGACTAAGATATATCAAGAGTTCACCTTGTCCATGATATTGCGTCATCTTAGAAGATACAGCAGTGATACTAATCTTAGCTCACTATCACAACTTACTGGAGATTTTAAGATCAACTTTGATACTTTGTGTAAGCTTGCCTTTACCATGTCTGCTAGACTTGTCCAAGTTATTACCAGAAGCGAGTTAGATGATTTGCCATCTTATTCTAGTAGCAGTGGAGACGAGTGGTGTCTTGGACTGTTGACTGTTCATCACACATTCAAGTCTCATGGAGAATACAATGAATACACATTCCTTCATCTCACATTCCAGGAATTCCTAACTGCTTACTACATTTCCAGATTATCAAAAGAGGAGCAGTTGGCAGCAGTACAAAAAAACAAGGACTGTTCTTCAGCGATTTGGATTTTTCTCTGCGGCCTTATCAACTTCCAGGATAATGACGACTTGCTATTAGAAATATTAACACATCTTGATAAAAATTTAATTATGTATCTATCTTGTGCATTTGAATCTCAACAGAAGATGGTATGTGACACAGTATTGATGGCCCTCGATGGGAAGTTTATTTTCCCCTCAGAAATCACATCATTTGATATAGCCTGTGTAAAGTACGTGACATCCAACGCATCCAAGGAAATAACAACTTTAGAACTTCCTGAGACTAATACCATTCGTTTGTTACAGAATATTAATGAAAAACACTTCGGTGTTCTTAAAAAATTGAAGCTATATGAAAGCCTCAGTGAGACCAATGACTTGATTATATTTGGCAGAATTCTCAGACTGTGTACACATCAACTTGGAAAAATTATTAATTTGCAGTTAACTAGAGCTAACCACGATGGTGTTCAGTATGTTTCTGACGCTTTGAAAAATTTGAATCTGCGATTTATAAGCATGTCATGCACTTCATCTGGAAGTATATTGGCTCTATTACTTGGTTTAAAAGATCATAAAAGCTTGCATTTGAATCTAAAATTTGAGGAACTATGCCATAGAGCTATTGAAGAATTAGTGACAGGTCTAAAAACCCTTTCACGCAATCAATTAAACCTTCTGATCATATCAGATTCGGAAATCCTTCGTAATGATGCCGTGGGTATATCTGAGATATTTCAAAGTCAAAGTCGTATTGCAACTTTGAAATTGTCTAATAATAATATCAATTCAGTTTGTAAATGTATTATTACTAGTGCACTGCAAAACCTTAAATTTTTGAAGCACTTAACACTGTCATACCAGCTAATGGATGACAAAGAAGTAGTGAAGTTAGTTACTCAAATGAAGCATCTTTTATTTCTCGGAGCTCTAGACTTATCTCATAACAGTATCGGTCCAGAAGGTGCAGCTGCATTTAGTAAGATATTTGGGAATTTACCATTCCTTGAAACTATTGATTTATCTCACAACAGTATTGGTTCTGGTGGAGCTAATAGCATTGGAGCTGAACTCAGTCGTCTGAAAAATCTAAAACATTTGAATGTATTGCACAACAATATCACGGTTTTAGATGACAAGACAAAGCGAGAAATTAGTCATCTTGCCTCTTCAAAAACTTTATTTTTTTTTATTGAAGGTGCAGATTCAGAAATGGTCCTACGCACTCTATCAAATAAAGGCTTAGTTTGGACGGATTATTTTGTTGACGTTGGACCCAAGGACTACGTCAATCATATTATTTTAATGGACGGTTTAATCTCTGGAGAAAATGAGATCGCCATCGCAGATTTGGTAGTTGCTGCTATACAAAACAGTTCCACGGAAATTATATTAAGTCTACAACCACGCCTTATCGTAGTTCATGCCAAAAACAACCATACCAAATTCACACAAAATTATCATACAATGTAATTCTCAGTCAAAAAACTTATTATTAATGATTTAAACTTATTATTATCATTATAGTCACTATATTGCAAGATAAAATGTAAATAAATATTGAACCTGGATTTGCAGTGTTCCAAACTATAGCAAGCCATAATCAGCCAACTTCATTAATATGGGTGTGGTCTATACAAGTTAATGAGGCTACAAAATCATTACTTAGCCAACATTCAGTAATTTTATAAGATGGGTGTCTGAAGTAACATCAATAATGGCAGGGACGGAGGAAGCTCTCATGAATAAGTCTGGCCAGGAAGTGGGTTTGGCTAAATCAGTCCATGGGTGTGCCCAAAACAGTTCATGGGTGTAGCTGAGGAAATTTCATGGGTGTGACAAGTCTATACACACTATTATTCTATATAGTTGTAAATAACTAATAAACAATACATTTTGTATTCTAATGTTTAGAATGACGCCATCATAGCTAGAATAGTTACTGGCAGCACTAACTACATTGCAAACTGTACTTACACTTGTGCCACATAAATATCTAGACCTTGTTATTTATTATGATCATTATTACCACGCTCACTGCTAAGGAATCACGGAATAATGAAAATAATCAGAAAGATTGTCAAATTGGGATTTTTTTCCCTTTAAAGATAATAGTTATTTAGGAATTCCCCATTTCTAAGGATGGTCTGGCCAAAACGGGACTAAACGGACCAGTTCCTCTTGGACTGATGTAACTGAAAAAATGCTAATTGGGTCTCACCATGTAGCTATTCTGGTGCATAGCTAACACTATTAGCAACACTAATTTAGCTCAATCTCCAGCGAATGTGATAAGCACCACCAACTCCAGTCCAGCTTCACCTGCAGTACCACCAAGGATAGTGTCAGCAATTGGAGACTAGCCATAGATACAAGGTATGTCCAGTAGCTTTTCAGAATGTTTTGGTGGATCATGAATAGCTTGTAGATGAGGAACAACATAGCACGTCACCTCTAGAAGAAAATGAACTAAGTTTAACATGCACAAAAAAAATTTCTTACCACACTTCCAGTGAGTTCAGAAAAGTCTAGTCTGTGAAGATGAATTTATAACTTCTGGTCAGCATCCAACTTCTCTGTAATCAATTGAACAGAGGCACCTGAATCAAGGAGTGTCCTGGCTTGTCTGTGGTATTTCCCATTGGAAGGACTGGAAGCAGTAGATAGCAGGGCTGCAGGTGGTGAAGATACATACTTGATGATCGTATCATCTGAAGTGGAATAGACCTTCTTCTTGGAATTGTTGATGTCAGTAAATGCACATATAACCTGTTTATCAGCTGACATGAGTTACAACATCAACCCTTACTATATTTGGTTGGACTCTGGGTTGACTTGTATATGACCAACTCCTACATGAGTTTGAACCAGCCATTATTGTTGTTGTTCTTATCTGTATATTGAAACACCACAGTCGCAACGAGACATTCCAACAAAATGTCTGCTTGCAACAAATTGTTTAACTTGCGATGATTTTAGCCTGTGTGTTAATGATGACGCAATAAACGTGTGAAGCCATTTGCACAAGTCGTTGATATTTAGAGCTACCAAACCCTTTCCTTCCTCCCCGCCCACCAATATAGGGAAGGAAAAGGGTCAGCGATGCCAGACTATCGAACGTATGTTTGCAGAAATTATGATTCGCCTTCTCTCTATATGGCTAAAATTCAGACTAAACCAGACCGCCAGACCACACGCATGCCCATTACGGCACGTGTGTATTTTACTCCTCCACCGTTTCAGTGGTAGTTAGGTTATCGGTTCCTGGGACAAACAACAATGGCCAGTCCAGCTGAGCATGTTGGCAAAGAAAATGCAGAGTTGACTGTACACCAAGTGGTGACTACTAGTGCACTGTATTATTGCTAGCTGCTTCTCATTGCTACCAATGATGATAATGCTACGATACTATGAATAATTGTAATCATATTTATGAATAGCATGAATTGCATCTTATTATACAAAGTTGTTTATAGCCATTTATAATTAACCTGTTTTGATAAAAGAAATTTAAACTAAAGCACCAGCGTGACAGCAATAAGCTACATTTTTTGATAGTGCCAAAATATGGAGGAAACAACAGTTCATTTAGTAGGCCTAATAAATGACAATGAAGAATTAGTGTCAGCTTTATCAAGCCATGATAACATGGTGGAGCTCTTCCAGAAGATGTTGAGGAAAAACATTATCAATTCTGATAAGAAGACTCTCTTCTACTCCTTGGATCACTCAAGACTGGACCCTGAGCTGCTGGCCAGGTATCTCCTGAGGTTAGTGAGTGAGAGAATCAGGGATAAATATAACTGTTTGGAGAAAGTTCCTCAACTTTCTAAACCAAATAGGGGAGAGAGAGATATGTGACAGACTTAAGAAACTGTCAGCAGCTCCAGCAGAGAGTCAGTCTGAATGCCACACAAGTGAGGGAGATATTATTCTTAGCCTTAATGATGTCAGTTTGCTGGTGAATTTGATGACTCCAGTTCTACATAAATATGTGACCACAACAAACTTTGCAATGAAACTTAGCTATATTCTTACCCCTGTTGGATATCAGAAGACAGACACACACCTCCTTCAACTACCTTGTCTAAATTAAAGGAAGCATTGAGAGGAGATATAGTAGCAGAATATCAATTTTCTATAGACTTGGAAGAAAAGTTTATAAAAAGTAAAATAAATGAACTCCAGTCATCTTTAGATACATGTGATGGTTATTCAAATTCTTTACTTGATCTCACAGAGCAAAGTATCGACACTGAAGTAGAAGATGGTAAGTCAACACTCCTCTATGTCCAAGCTAGTCCCAGAGAGTCTGTGTGTTAGTGGCAGAAGGATGGTCAGCCATTAGCTAACGATGCTACATATTCAGGAGTCACTGAGGACATTCTTGTTATTAGTTGTGCTAGACAGGGAACAGAAGGAGAGTACACATGTTGTGTGAGTCTTCAAGGCAAACAAATGGTTAGTAATGAGATCAATTTGAAAATAATTTACACTAAAGAAAAGAATCAACAGTTAGATTTATATTCTGTTTGTGAAGAAATCCCAGAAGACTCGTGGCCTCCAGTAGGAACTAAAACTTTTGTCAATTTAGTTCTAGTAAAATCAGAGAAACAAAGCACGGCTTCTAAACAGTACTGTATTTCAGAAGATGCTGATAAGGTTATCGTAAAGAAAGAAAAAATAGAGTATCAGGAAGTTTTTGAAGAATATCAAACGAGTACTGTATTTCTGGTGATGCCGATAAGGTTACAGTTAAAAAAGAAAAAGTAAAATACGAGGACCTATTTGCGGAATATCAAAGCGGGGCTCTAATTGTAATTGAAGGACGCCCTGGTAGCGGTAAAACTACACTCGTACACAAACTTGTAAAAGAATGGAGTAAGGGAACTATATTGAAAAATGCAAAGCTGGTCTTCCTTATAACACTTAGATCTCTAAAAAAATTCTGGAATTAACCAAGAAAATGGAGAAGAATCGTGTATTATACTAGATGGATTGGATGAGTATGAGTCTGAAGACACATCTTCAGTTGTTTATAGTCTACTAGACAAAGTCTGTCTTCCCAGAGCAATGATAACAGTGTCTTCTCGTCCAGCTGCAATGAATATCATTAAAAATAAATTACTAAACGAGTTCAGACATTTGTGACACAATATTGATGGCCCTCAATAGGGAATTTGTCTTCCCCCCAGAAATCACATCATTTGACATAGCCTGTGTAAAATACATCTGAAGACATCACTGTTTTAGAATTTCCAGAAAATAGCACTACCAAGGTGTTACAAAATGTGGATGAAAAGCATTTTAGTTCTTTACAGGTATTAAAATTTAAAGCAATGCTTCACTGAAACGAAGGATTTAATTATTTTTAGCAATATTCTCAGACAGTGTTCACAACTTGAAGAAATATTAGACTTGCAGCTAGTTGAATAAACTATGAACGAGCTCTACATGTTTACGAGGCATTCAACAATGCTGTTAATCTTCGGTTTTTGGAAATGTCCTGTTCTTCATTTTCAGAAAATGTTCTTTTATTATTGTTTGGGCTACAATATCACAAAGACTTAAAGTTGGACTTAAAATTAGGCCAACTTCGTCCTGAAGGTATTGAGGAATTGATTACAGGTTTGTGTCTGCTTTCTCAGAATCAATTACACTATCTGGTCATATCGAAGTGTGAAGTTACTATTGAGGGTGCCAAGGGCTTAACTGGAGCATTACAGAACTACCACAATCTTGCAGGATTGAAATTGTATGATAACACAATTGACCCAGTTGGCAAAGCCATTGTAACACATGCTCTGCCAAGTTTGAGGATCTTAACTGAACTGAAGCTATCAGGTCAGCAGATGAACGATGATGAAGCAGTAAGCCTAGCCGCTGCAATCAGATGTCTTTCTTTTCTACACACTCTTGATCTATCCCATAACCTCTTAGGTCCTGATGGAGCAGCTGCTATTGGTACGATACTCCCTAATTTAACCTTACTGGGATCTTTAGATGTTTCTCACAATTGTTTTGGTCCTGCTGGTGCTATAAAATTTGCAGCTCAATTGGGCTCTATAAGTCTAAGCAGACTTTCTGTTGAGGGCACTGGGAATAAACAAACCAGCCAGGTGAAAGAAAATTTACCAAACAAGGATAGTAAAGCCATTGGAAAAGTTGATGAGGCAGCTGGAATTTTAAACTATAAACATTTGAAAATTGTTCGTCTATCGCATAATAATATTGGTGATGATGGAGCAGTAGCCATTTGTGTTGAATTACGCCATTTGAGTTCGTATTGCTAGATCTATCGCACAATAACATCGGTCCCACTGGTGCTCAAATATTCGCTACTGGATTGAGGCATTGCCCTCATCTGTGCTTCATGGATTTATCAAATGACAGAATCTGCTCTGATGGTGCTAATGCATTCTGTCCTGAACTCCAACATCTGCCTGAACTGCAGGTGTTAGACCTGTCCAACAACAATATCAAACATCTAGACAACAGGATGAAGATGGGACTTTGCTACCTTGCTTCTTTAAAATGGCTGCACCTGCCAATTAATTGCATAGACCTGGAGAGTGCCCTGCGCGTGCTACAAGCTCTGAAGGAAAGAGGCGTAGTATGGACAGACTTATGTTTAGATGATTTCAATTATGACACCCATGGCGTCATTGCCATACAATTACTGTGTCTCCAGAAGATGAGTCAGCCATTGCTGATTTGGTGGCTACAGTGAAAAAAGATTCCAAGGAAATAATACTCGATTTAAATTTTTGTATAATCAAAATAAATGTTAAAGAACAATCTTTATGAACTCGACCGTTTGTACCTTTAGAACTTGTCATAATGGAAAAAAGTTTTTTCTGAACATTTTTATTAATGAATAGTTCTATTTCTTATACATAGTTTCTGTATCATTCATAATTTTTCAAGATTTTTAAAAATTGATTCTTTATAATAATTATTTTAAGTAAAAGAAATAAATTTAAAAACAGAGCTGTAGTGAACCGTGTGTTCGGGACCAGATGCACCGAACAACCGCCAGTAAAGTGCATGGATTAAACTATGAACCTTATTTGCTGTGTGTGTGCATTTCTGTGTGTGTGTGTGCATTTCTGTGTGTGTGTGTGCATTTCTGTGTGTGCGTGTGCATGCTCATGCCCCCCCCCCCCCCCTTGTGTCATTCCACTCATTAACACTTCTATTCACTCTTTTTTGTCAGTTCAGTTGCAGTTCAGTTGCTGTTAAAAATATATCTCTAACTGTAACTTATATAGCTATTCTAGCTACAACTCGCACTGTGCCTGTGCATGCTAGTTCTCCACAGGCTGGTCCTTCTGATTCTCCTGCTAACCCCGAGCTCAGGGATTTACAACCCCTGATCACCGTGTTCTGACAGACTTACATTATATCAATCTTATATTATTCATTCATGCTAGTAATAGCTGCACTAGCCAGCCTCGTTCTCTCTCTTTCTTGTAGAGCCCCAGCCGAGAATTTATTTCTTATCTATAGAGTTCTAATATTTCATTCTAGAGTTGTGATTACAATATAATTATATGCTGATTCAGCATTTAACGAGAAGAAACTTTGATCTATCATGCACGTCAATTCATGGGCAGATTGTGGCAGGTACATTTTAATCACGTACTTAACTTTTACTATAGGTTAAATTACAGTATAGGTTAAATTGCACTAGCTCTATGAAGCTCTTAAGAGAGAAGACATATAGTTATATAGCCAATGCTGAAGAAGTCAATGACCCTTCAGTTTTAATAGACAGTTTGACCCTATAAAATCAAAGACCCTCAACTCTTTTGGTAATACTAGCTAATGAGTGCTCCCTCAACTACTGGAGCTAGACTTGTATATAAATTATTTGGTTGACCAAGGTACAAGGTTATTATAAGATTTATATATTTGCCGTGGAACAAGAATATATGGAGCAGAGCAGCAAATGGCTTCATCTGCATATGTCAGAAGTAATGTAGAATTAGTAGAGGATGTGACCAGATTCCCAAGTGATTAGCATTTTAGAATTTATTGGACAACTGATGAATTAATGTGGTCTTTGAGATATATTTGAGTCTAATTATAATATGCTGCAATTGTTTAAATGCTGTATGACAAGGTTATTGCATGTGCTAGTTAATGCAACTTATAGTGTTCTGATGCTAAACTGTGGTTCTAATATTCCTTTGCCATGTCTAAGTGTGTTACAGTAATGATATTAAAGATCATCCAGCAAGAATTGTGACTTACTGAAGCTGTCACCCTCAGTGAGAGACTCTGGTTGGATAGATTCACAGTCCCAGGATATGTCAATAAATGGCTGTCCAGAATGGACTGAAAATGGAAGTTACATCAGCGGATAGTCCATTATATGCTTTCCTACACATGATAGAGCTTGCCTGCAATAGGACTGACGAAAACAATTGTTTATTAATTTTGTCATTTGTTTTGTTTTGTTTGTTTTTAATTAATATCTGGTAAAGGTTGTCAATGTTGTTTAATCACTCATAACAGTATTCGGTGATGTAAATAAACAAATATTTCTAGTAGAAAATTGTACATTATTTATCAAGAATTAGAAAATGAGTAATTTAATTGAATGGGTGACCTAGAACAAGCTAAAGTTGAGATACTTGTATTGTGTAGCATCTTACAAGGAGCTAGCCTTTTGAAACCGTATTAAAATTACGTTTGCAAGTAACAGTATTTTTTCCTAATCGTGGCAATATTTCTTCGTAACTTTACAGCTCTTGCCTTCAAAGTGCAGCAGCTGCAATATACCCAACCACATGATTTCCTGTGACACCCATCTGCCAGTACCTGCTATGCTTTGCTAGGTGATTGGTAGAGCACACTAAAGTTCAAGCATTTAGGTCTGCTTCAGAGCTAACCTAGCTTTTCAAGGCCCATATTGATCTACAAAATTCACCATTAGTCTGTCTTTCACTTCTTTACCCCTCAGAGTCTCGCTTGCCAATAACTAGCCCAAGCAACACACAGTGTGTTGAGGTGAAAAAAGAAGGAGATTTGTTAGTCATATGATTAAAATTTAATGAAGACATTAAAGATACACTAGAACCAAAACAATATGTAGCTAATGTGATACACAAAAAAGAAAAAGGAAATGACACAGAGCAGTCTAATGAGAGTGTATTGTTTCTTGTTCCTTCTAAACAGTGCAAATAAAACAAACAGACAAAAACAACAAAACAACCAAAAAAATATAAACTATGGCAAAGGTGAAGATAGTTCTTTAGCTTCTACAGTAGTGCATCGAAATCCTAAGTCTAATGTTCTTGATTCAGATGTGTGCTGTGCAGCTGCTTTCAAAGCAACAATGGCAGGCTCGTCTTCTTTAGTGACAATACCTTGGACTGAGATAAAAGGATATTCAACATCACTACACTCATTCCGACTTAAATCAGCGGAACGAATGTCACAGCATTTCAAAGATTGTATAACTCGTAAAGCGCTGTCTAGATCTATACAGTTATTAGAGAAGTCCAAATATCTTAAAGCCGTTAGGTGACTAAGTCCTTTTTTCATGTTTACACCTAAATATTTAATATTGTTGTATGACAGATCCAATCTGTGAAGCTTTGCGAAATGGCGGAGTTCAATACTAATAGCGTTGGCGCCTTCAGATCCAATGCTATTATTTGATATGTCAATATAGGTAAGGTTTGAGAAATGTTTTAATCCTGTGGCAAAACTGCAAGCACCAGTGGGTCCAATATTGTTGTGAGACAGATCTAAATGCTCCAATTCTGATAATGATAATAGTTTGGCACTAATTGCAGCTGCTCCATCATCACCTAGGTTATTATTCGAAAGATAAAGATTCTGAAGGTTTGTGAATTGATTTAACCCTGTAAACAAAGTCATAGCTTCAGTACTATTGATATCATTGTATGACAGATCTATGGACTCTAATTTTGTTGGGTTTTTAATCGCAAATTCAAAATTCTCAAGTTTTGCTGAGTCACCACGAGGTCCACTGTTGTTATGCGATAGATCTATTTTGTCCAGTTTGTTTACACAGTGAAGTATTTTGCCAATAGCAAGATTGACTACTCCTGTAGGACCAATGTTATTGTATGACAGATCTATATCAATCAAATTTGTCATATGAGGAAGTACGCTAAAAATTGCAGCTGCACCATCTGCTCCAATTTCATTGTGGCGAAGATCTAAAGATTCTAGCAGAAATAAATTCTCAACACTTGTAGCTAAAATCACTGCTCCACTGTCGTCTATCTTCTGTTGTGATAGGTCAAGCTCAATCAAGAAACTGAGGCAAGACAATGACATCATTATCAATTCTGTATCATTTGAATCCACACTGCTTTCAGATATTGAAAGTGTACTGAGAGCCAAACAATTCTGTAGAGCATTTGTCAAAGATGAGACATTGTAAGAACTAACTTCACACTGTGATATTTCTAGGCTGTTCAAGTGAACACGAGACAATTTATTGGATTGCAGAATTGCTATCATTTCAGCGATACCTTTCTTACACAGTTTTTTAAAGGTCAAAACTAACATAAATCCTTCATGAGTTTTTAACTCAGATAGTATTATATACATGCCCTCAGAACATGAACTAAAGGATAGCCTCAAGATACGAATTTCAACACTGAAAGATTTTGAAATGTATCGAGCTCCTTCATCAGAAATATGTTTTAAGCTTAGATTGACTTCTTTGAGCTGTGTACAGAGCTCAAGTATGCGACCCAAAGTCATCAACTCTTTGTCTTCACCAAGTTCTTCATAAAATTCCAATTTCGTTAGGCAACTGAAATGCTTTTCATGGATGTTTTGCAGCAATGTAATAGTATCACTTTTAGGCATGTCTATTTCTGTCACTACTTCAGATGTGTTTGATGTCACATAGTCGACACAAACAATGTCAAATGATGTAATTTTCGAAGGAAAGTCTAATTTTTTATGCATTGATCTGATTATTTTGTCACATACCATTGTCTGCTGAGATTCGAAAGCACATGAAAGATATGTAGATAAATCATTTTCAATATTGTCATATATGTCAGAAAAAAGATCTTCGTTATCCACAGTGTTTAATAAGCCACAGAGAAAAATCCAGATAGCTGAAGACAAGTCCTTGTTGTTTTGTACTGCTGCCAACTGCTCCTCTTTTGATAATCTGGAAATGTAGTAAGCAGTTAGGAATTCCTGGAATGTGAGATGAAGGAATGTGTATTCATTGTATTCTCCAAGAGACTTGAATGTGTGATGAACAGTCAACAGTCCAAGACACCACTCGTCTCCACTGCTACTAGAATAAGATGGAATACCTTTTAACTCATTACTGGTGATAACTTGGACATGTTTAACAGACATGGTAAAGGCAAGCTTACACAAAGTTTCAAAGTTGATCTTAAAATCTCCTGTAAGTTCTGATAGTGAGCTAAGATTAGTCTCACTGCTGTATCGTCTAAGGTGACGCAATATCATTGATTGTGTAAATTTTTCATACAATTTAGTCTGAGTTTGTGGGATGTCACCTTTTTGAACTTTATAGAGATAGCAAATCATAGCCACATGCACTGGTAAGTGACATATGCTACGAACATTTGAATGATCGCACAAGTACTTCTCAAGGTCAGATGAGTAGCTACTGCTAGTTTCCATTTCAGAAGAGTCATTAGTAAAAGGAAAACTTTTAACATACTCTATTATTTGGTCTTCAAGAAAACCAAACGTTTGTATTCTTGTGATATTTTTTAAATCTTGTAACATTTTGGCAGCACTAGGTCGTGTTGACACTACCACCATTGCTTTAGGGAGACATTTTTTCTGAAGTAGATCATAAATTACAGAATATTTTTCACATGATTTGTACTCATCTAATCCATCAAGTACAATGCAAGCTCCCTTTCCGTTATTACCCTCATCATGTGACACTTGTATAAATTCTTTTAAATACCCAAAAATAGGCTGTGAATCTTCGCCTGTTTCTTTCAAAGATCTGAGAGTTATAAGAAAGACCAGTTCAGAATCCTTCAATATGCACGAGTGTAGTTTTACCGCTACCAGGACATCCCTCAATTACAATTACACTCCCACTTTGATAATTTTCAAACAAATCCTCATATCTCACTTGTTTCTCTGTACCTCCAAACTTCTTTTTCTCAAAGTTACTACTCTTCTGTCTAGTTTTCCCCTCATATTTGGATATCATTCCCTCTTCTGAAGCATCTATTCCTTTTGAATCAACTTGCTGTTGCTTTAAAAATAGATTAATGAATGTTTTTGTACATTTCGGAGGCCACGTATCTTTTGGGACTTCATTTTGCTCAGAATACAGATCTAACAATCGTTTCTTCTCTTTAGTGTAAAACATTTCTAAATTGATTTTATTACTAATCATCTGTTTGTCTTGAAGACTCACACAACATGTGTAGTCTCCTTTTGTTCCCTGTCTAGCACATAACACACAGACTCTCTGGGATTAGCTATGACATACAGGAGTATTGACTTATACCGTCTTCTACTTCAGTGTCGATACTTTGCTCTGTGAGATCAAGTATAGGATTTGAATAACCATCACATCTGGAGTTCATTTTTTTTACTTTTTATAAACTTTTCTTCCAAGTCTATAGAAAATTGATATTCTGCTACTATATCTCCTCTCAATGCTTCCTTTAATTTAGACAAGGTAGTTGAAGGAGGTGTGTGTCTGTCTTCTGATATCCAACAGGTAAGAATATAGCTAAGTTTCATTGCAAAGTTTGTTTCTGTACACTGTTTGATTTTAGACTCAGGCAGATTTAGAGCAAGTCCTACTTTATCATATTTATGTAGAACTGGAGTCATCAAATTCACCAGCAAACTGACATCACTAAGACTAAGAATAATATCTCCCTTACTTGTGAGGCATTCAGACTGACTCTCTGCTGGAGCTGCTGGCAGTTTCTTAAGTCTGTCACATATCTCTCTCTCCCCTATTTGGTTTAGAAAGTTGAGGAACTTTCTCCAAACAGTTTTATTTTCCCTGATGCTCTCGCTCACTAACCTCAGGAGATACCTGGCCAGCAGCTCAGGGTCCAGTCTTGAGTGATCCAAGGAGTAGAAGAGAGTCTTCTTATCAGAATTGATAATGTTTTTTCTCAACATCTTCTGGAAGAGCTCCACCATGTTATCATGGCTTGATAAAGCTGACACCAATTCTTCATTGTCATTTATTAGGCCTACTAACTGAACTGTTGTTTCCTCCATTATCTTTGAGTAATAATGGATTCCAACCTGGTGTAACTTTATAAATACATTGTGGTGATGCTTTGGCTAAAAATAGACATTTCCTTGTTTGGGAAAACATCAATACTGGCTAAAATGAGCTACTTACTAGAATTGCTTATTGCATAATAAATTAAGAAAATATATAATATCTTACTTGTGAAGTATGAACTCAAGTTAGCAGAGCCAAGTATAATACTATAGCTAGAAGAGATCATGGATGGGTTACAAGCACAGGTCATGATTGGACCATAGGTTTTATCCTGAGAATAATCCCCTGCACTGCTCCTTAGAGACTTAGCCACACATTCAGGAGTAAAACTATCTCGTATTTGGCATACCACTACTAATGACCTGCCACAACTCTTATCTCATGTTACCCACATTTATTACACGTAGCTACTTGTGAGAGTCTCTCCCAGTGAGTTGTATAAAAATGTCTTATTACTCGTCCTGCAAAGTGATTGTGATTGAACACTAATCAATACATCGGTTACTAACAGCCATTCCTATAAACTAATGTTCTCCACACGTCATATGTGCTTATATTAGTATTTTTTATCCACACACACAGCGCTATCTACAATAACTACGACAAAACACTCTTACAGGACTAAAACATGGGTTTATAAAGCTGTCATATAACTCATGTAAACAGGAAATCACTGCTTCTCGCTCCTGCAGCAAAGCTTAGTCCAAAGCCTAGTGGTTCAAATTTTCAGGTATGAATGAACACATTTAATTAGATGCATATTCCTCCTACTCATTACACCAAGCATTAAATTCATCATTTCAAGTCGAGTGCACTATCCTAGTATACGGCCAAAACTTCTGAAATGAGAGTCTTCATCAAAACATTCGTGTAGATTCAATTTGCGTATGTTATTGAAAGGTTCTGTTGAGTTGATGTCACACAACTTATACAAGCAAGGTCAAATGCAGATATATTGTATGGAAACAATTAAGTTTCATAGCATGTTGGCTGTCTAATACTTGGAACTGTATGAATGTACTTTACACCTGTCTAATAGCAGAGCTACTTGCTACTATCTTTTACAGTAGAGGTGAGCATGAAAATGGTGGTAATTAAGTATGTACCTCTCAACATTTAAAGGATAAGCATCAGTAAATCCTTTGTAAGCAATGGGAAAGCTTTTCTACACATAAATAATATATAAAATTCTATGAAAGAAATACAGTGATTTAACACAAACTCAAATCCAGTAACTATAAATAGGTATACTAAAAATACCACACAATAATACAATAATACAATAATACAATAATACAATAATACAATAATACACTTATAGGGAATGTTTTTTTGTTATTTTACTATTGGCCATGTTTAGCAAAGGAAAGGTTGAAAGAATGACAAAATTATTAAATATAGTGATCTCCATTTTAATATACAGTGAAACCTCTCTACAAAGGAATTCTGAAAAGCAACATGACTCTTAACAACAGCCAACATGAATGGAACAATAGAAAATGATCTCTGAAAGAAACCAAATTCTCTATAAGGCTAAATCGACTCATCAATTAAAACAAGGCAAGTCAGTGCCATGCCTATATTTTATCCAGAAGACGAATCTTCCATTACTAGTTTTGTATCTGCAACATAGAGCCATAAAAAAAAATTTAATTAGATTTTCAGATATCTCAGTGAATTTCAAAAATTGATAACTCTTTGACAGTACATTTCCCAGACATAATATTACATGATGTAATTATTGAATAAGCATAAAATAGATAAAAATAAGTTGGATAGCCAAGTCTATGAATAATGTCAATATCTAAATGTTAAATATTATTGTCTGATAGATGTAATTGAATTAATTTAATCAAATGAAGGAGTTGAACACCAATAGCAATAGCTCCATAGCAACCAATGTTATTATTTGATAGATCCAACACCATAAGGTTAGGAGAGTGTTTCAGTCCTGTTGCAAGTCTACAGGCACCAATGGGTCCTATATTGTTGTGAGACAGATATAACCTTTCCAGCTCAATAAGTGAGTTTAGTTGAGTGCCAATAGCAGCTGCTCCATCATCACTTATGTTATTATGTGAGAGATTAATAATGGTTAGATTTGTACAGCAGTTTATGCCTGCAGCTATTGCTATGGCTCCTGCAGGTCCAATATCATTATTAGACAAATCTATCATACTTAACTTGGAACTCCAATCATTTAGATAATTTAAACCTGCACCAAACTTTTCTGCTCCTGTAGATCCAATAGCATTGTGTGATAGATCTAAACATTGCAGTTCTGTGAGACTTCTGAGTGCTTCACCAATTGCAGCTGCTCCTTCTGGACCAATATTGTTATGGGATAAATTAAGGATTTCTAGTAATGGCAAGTATATCATTCCAGAACCAATGTTAACCCCGCCTTCACCATTGATATGCAGACATCGATGAACCAGGTCACGAAGTTCTAGATGATGATGAAATTGTAGCAGAAATGCAAAACTCTAGGGATAGTAGTGCAGAAGAATCATCTGAAGAAATTGAAGAAAATCAAAGGGTTAGCGCCAGTGCAGCATTTGATGCTTTGGAACTACATTGAATTGCTTGAACAGAGAAACACAGACCCTGGGCACTTGCTTTTAGAAAAGAGATGGAGAGATGTGGCGGCTACAAGTCGATTCCAATCAATGAAGCAAACCAGTCTGTTGTCATATTGCAAGAAATAGCTTTGAACTTAATTCAGTTCATGTAATAGCTCTGTTAATTCAAATTTGTTTTGTATATACATGTACACCTTCATGCGTACATTATGATCTGAGTTACGGGCAAATCTGAGTTACGGACACCCCTTGGTCCCAAGGCACCCGGATAAGAGAGGATTGAGTGTACTTTTATAATTTACTTCCTCTTTCTATACACCAATAAGATAAACTGTAATACAAACCACTGGCCAGAGTTGTTTGTGATATTGTATTAGCATCAGTTAGTTTAGTATAGTACAGTAGGTTTCACTGTTTTCTTATAAAGGCACTATCATAACAATGCATTGTTGATTCAACTACATTTTCTAAGGAAACTAAATTAAAATTTATAAAATGTCAGAATATGCCTTTAGCAACAATTTAAGGATGCATGATTACTTAGTAAACTGAATGAGAGGATCATTATGAATAAGTAGTACATGTACACACACACAAATGCAAATGCAAATTCTCTAGCAGCTGCTAGGTGGTCACACACACCTGGTAGAGCCAGGATGCCTGTGCACTCAGCTGGCACTGTGAGCCGTGCAAGGAAAGCTAATGAAACTGGGCTAGGAACACGCAGGAGAACAGGCTTTCCCTCACAGCAAGTGGTGTAGGCACCTTAAGACCCACCTGGACAATTGCTGTTTTATGAGAAAAGGCCTTGAATTTGCACCCCAGCAAATTGCCAGGTACCCAATCACAGCCGGGTGGACTGGTAGGGTGGTAGGGAGGCGGATAGAAAATCAGATGGAAAATGGCCTGAGTGGGGCTTGAACTCAGGTCCTCAGGCCCTGAGCCAAGGACACAACCACTACACCAAGCAGCCACCCCCCCCCCCCCCCCCCCCCTCGACAAACAAACACACACACATGCACACACACCTATGTATACACACACACTCACATAAACAGCCTACAACATGTGTGTATTACAGAGACTGTGCGTGAATGTGTCCTGGTGGTATCATGACTGAACAGGGCTAGAGTTGCACAGATTACTGCAACCAAATCTGTTGTTCCATGATAATAAGTTTACTATTCTAATCTGGAAAACCACAGCTCTGAGAGCTGGAGTCCTGAACACTAGAAAATGATATGTCCTTTAAAATTATGTGCTTCATCAAACAAAGTATTAACTTTTATAGGATTGCAACTACAGAGAAATACTGGCTATGTTAGGGAACTGACACATCTTGGTCATGGAACTGACAGGTCTAGGTCATGGAATTGACAGGTCTAGGTAAGGGAACTGACAGGTCTAGGTCAGGGAACTGACAGGTCTAGGTCATGGAACTGACAGGTCTAGGTAAGGGAACTGACACGTCTTGGTCATGGAACTGACAGGTCTAGGTAAGGGAACTGACAGGTATAGGTCAGGGATCACACAGGTCTAGGTTAGAGAACTCACAGGTCTAGATCAGGGAACTGACAGATATGTGTTAGGTAACTGACACTTTTAAGTCAGAGAATTCACATGTCTAGGTCAGGAAATCCACAGTTCTAGATTAGGGAACTGACAGGTCTAGGTCAGGGAACTGACAGGTCTAAAGTCTCTGGCTTTTACTGAATTGTAGTGGAGCTACTATTCAAACAGAATATAAGACATACCTGCAATCAGTTTAGGTTTTCCATTATTTGAAAATTTCAATGATTTGTTATTTGCTTCTTGCGCCTTATGTCTCCTACATTTAAATTATCAGACAGAAACCCTCCAACACATAGAGACTATACAACACCAACAAGGTAGCGTGTACCATGGCTGTCGAGTAGGTGGGGAGAAAAGATGACCTAGAACCCTCAGACTCTGTGTATGCTTATTATAATTAAGATCTATAAATATTCTACAATCATTTTAGTATTCTTGCGAGCCTTTCACTTTCAAACAGATAGAGCCCACTGAAGACAGCAGCTGTACTTATTTTTAGCATTTCAATAAGCCTGGTTTGAACGGGTTCAAGATGAAGTAATTAGAGACTACAGTATGTATAAAACCATGTGATAATGAATATTCAAGAATATTTAGTAGCAAAAAGCCATGAAAGTTACTTTCAAATGGTGCAAGTGAAGTCAGTGTGTGCCGGCCATCTTTTCTCTCCATCTAGTGGACAGCCGGAGGGCAAGGCTAGTGTAGTAAAGATGATGTGTGAATATGACCTGGTCAAAATAAAAGAGTTCTGTCCCTCATGACTGTATAGTGCTAAATTGACACAGATTTACTACAACCAGAACCTGTTATTCCTGGTACTCAAGTTCAGCCAACTTTCAGAGACATTTTTCCTCTATTATGCTCGCCCAGGATGTGGGTGTGTTGACTGGTTTTCTATATATACTGGCCGGTAAGCTCACCCCATCAGTCAGTCTTTAGTTCTGTATAGTTCACATGCTGGTTTTAATAAAATAAAACTTAATTAAATAGCCCTAAGGTGAATTACTTAGTCTTCAATCCTGGATTAGAGAGATATGGGCAGCCCTCAACCATAACCCCTCCTAGTCCAATTCCGTCGAGATTGCCTCTGGTGGTAGAATCTATCTGGTAGCAGTTGTCTCCCAATTAACACGGGGACAGCCATTGCAACAGGTGCAACCAGAATCTGTTGTTCCTAGTAATCAAGCTTACTTTGTGAAATACTCAACTGCTGAACAGCTCTTCTGCAACCTCTGTCTTTACACACAAGAAAAAAAGAAAATCATGCAAAAATTAATACTATTTAAAATGTCTATAGAGTTGAGCAATTTCATGTTTGCTATGTCCAATTTGTTCCATATGAGGTTTCTTAGTACATCGTGTGCATAGGGAAATATATCACTATTTGAAGACTGGAAAGACACATAGCATAGGCAGCTAGAGTCCTGAACACTCGAGAAAGAAAAAGTATGTTTATTTTTGAAATGATTTTTTTATATTAATTAAGTCTTTAAATTGTTTAAGATTGCAAATAGTAGAGAAATACTGCATAACTATTGAATGATTACTAACCAATGGTGTATGTGGTGTGACAACCCACACCACATGCACTCTCACAAAGAAAGAGCTACAAATTGATATAGTCCAACTCTATTCTATTCATTCTATTCAAACTAATGAACTCGCTTTTTACCATACAATCTTGCATACATCTTAGCCTCCTGTTATATAACTTTCCTGATTCTGATTTCTAATTCAGTCTGTCCTTATTGCTCAAACTTATAGACTTACCTCCTGCAACTACTCCTAGATCCTGGGAGGTAATTCACCTGAGCCAGCCTAACATCTTAAAACCCTGTAGACTGAGGACTTACTCTGGTGGCAGCGACCTAATAGAGCGGTCTCTCCTGTCACAAGTTGGTGTACTGTTGAGCCTAAATACCTGAGCCTATCCGCCTAGCTGGCGTCACACCACAGTGTACTGTAATTAGTAGACTTATCCTAGTTAAAATTTAAATTATGGCTTGTAGTTGAAGACTACTAGCCTTGTTCTCCTAATTTTAACTTGACAAAATTGTTGAACAAGAGTCAAAAAATTAGATGGCTATGCACAACTGTAATGAGTATGCCTAAAAGTTCAATATTTTGTGAGAAATAGTTGAGGTTTATTTTATAATACTGTTTTTATACTGAATTGTGGAAGATCACTTGCGAGTTTTTTTTTGTTTTGTTTTTAAATCATTTTTTTTAATTTTTCCCTTAGTCCATTTCATGTTATCATGTAACCTGCTTACAAAATAGAAGACTTTATGACTTCATAAGTTAATTCAAATATTTCTTCTTTCACTAATGTTAAGGTATTTCAGTATTTCTTTTGATTAAAGCTACAATGAATGTGCTGACTGAGTGAGATGATAGATTACATAAGCTGGGAGTCATAGACCTAAGGTATCATTTCTGTTGGATGCTCTTGAAGAGAAAATGGGGTGTAGTCACTAGCATCTGGAGATCACAAGTATTAGTAGAGACCTCCAATTTTTAGAGTGAGTGGCTTCTGGGTTTGCCACAAGCTAGTTTCGTGAGCAGCAGAACAACAAGACATCAACACACAACAAGACATCAACACACAACAAGACATCAACACACAACAAGACATCAACACACAACAGAATTCTTTGATATTTGCAAATGGAACATGTGAAAATTATTTAACAATGCATGATAATATTTGCAAATGATCTTATTCTCCTTTTAGAAATTAGCTAGTAGCTTGCTAGGTACACACACAAGTAATTATATTCAACAATATTTATAATTCAATTATGAAATGATAATGAAGTGTTGGTATTCCATTTCACTGAGATACTATGAAATCCTAAATACAGAATACTTGGTTAAGAATGGTTCTGTGCAGCAGCAGTAATATCAGATTCAATTTGTGGAGAGACTAGACCTTCCACTAAAATGCCTATAATATCACAGGTCTGTTCATATAATCTGAAATCTGCTGAGATTATGTTAGTATTATTCAGAGCTGTATGACACTGGATAGAATTAGTGGACAATAATAAATACAGCAATGAGGTTAGAGATAGCTAAGTCCATTTATAATGTCAACACCTAACTATTCCATATTGTTGTGTGTTAGATATAACCAATTCTGTTTAGTCAAGTGTTAAATATTGTTATGATATAGAAACAAATGTGTTAATTGAGTCAAATGAAGGAGTAGAACTCCAATAGCAATAGCTCCATAACAACCAATGTTATTTTGATAAATCCAACATTACAAAGTTGGGAGAGTGTTTCAGTCCTGTTGCAAGTATACAGGCACCAATGGGTCCTATATTGTTGTGAGACAGATATAAATCTTCCAGCTTAATAAGTGAGTTTAGTTGAGTGCCAATAGCAGCTGCTCCCTCATCACTTATGTTATTATGTGAGAGATCAATATGGGTTAGATTTGTACAGCAGTTTATGCCTACAGCTACTGATGTGGCTCCTGTAGGTCCAATATCATTATCGGACTAATCTATGATTCTTAACTTGGTTTGCTTATCATTTAGACTATTTAATCCTATACCAATTTTTTCAGCTCCTATAGATACAATAGCATTGTGTGAAAGATCTAAGTACTGCTGTTCTATGAGACTACTGAGTGCTTCACCAATAGCAGCTGCACCTTCTGGACCAATATCATTATAAGATAGATCGAGTGATTCCAATAATGTCAAGTATATCATTCCATAACCAATTTGAACTCCCGCCTTCATCATTAAAAATCTGAAGAGATACTTCCAGTACACGTAAACGCATCAGATATGTTAGTGTAAAAGACATAATAATTGTAAATAATGGATCTACAATGTTTCCTTTCAATTCAAGTGTTCCAAGAGAATTAAAAAAAATTGTATTGCTTCTGTAATATTCAAGACATCATTTGTATTAAATTCACACTCTGTTATACAAAGACAACTTAACTAAACATGAGAAATTGAGTTCAGTCCTGCTATGACTTCATTAATAGCTTTTAGGAAAAAATTTCTATTGTGTTAGATCTAACTGTAATTGACAATGATAATGATGTATTAACCCAGAGAGCAAGATGGACATACCTTCAGAAGATGAAGAGCAGTTGATACACAAGTGCCTAAGATTGATTAACTTGAAAGCATCACTATAATGTATTGAGCTTTTGTATTAACAAGTTTGATAAGCATTAAATTCATTTTTTCCAACTTATACATGCAAGGTCAAATGTAGATAGATTGTATGGAAAAAATTAAGTTTCATAGCATATTGGCTGTCTAATACTTGAAACTGTATGAATGCACTTTACACCTGTCTAATAGCAGAGCTACTTGTTACTATCTTTTACAGTAGAGGTGAGCATGAAAATGGTGGTAATTAAGTGTGTACCTCTCAACATGAACAGGATAAGCATCAGTAAATCCTTTATTAACAGTGGCAAAGCTTTTCTATGTGTAAATAATATAAAATACTATGGGAGAAATACAGTGATTTAACACAAACTCAATTCCTGTCACTCTAAATAGTTAACTATATAGAAAAAATATCAGATTATGTTTCACTTCTAGGGAATGTTTTCTGTTATTTTGCTATTGGTCATGTTTAGGATATTATCACTAACGACATGAGAGTAACTGTGTAGCAGCTGAAGTGTTGATTTAACAATTTCTGCTAGCAAAGGAAAGGTTGAAAGAATGACAAAATTGTTATATAGTGATTTCCGTTTTAATATACAGTGAAACCTCTCTACAAAGGAATTCTGAAAAGCAACATGACTCTTAACAACAGCCAACATGAATGGAACAATAGCAAATGACCTCTGAAAGAAACCAAATCCTCTATAAGAATAATATATTGACTCACTGCATCAATTAAAACAAGGCATGTCAGTACTATGTCTATAATTTATCCTAAGACGAATCTTCCATTACTAGTTTAGCATCAGCAGCACAGAGCCATAATAAGATAGTGATATATCCCAATAAATTTCAAAAATCAACATTTCTTATAATCATACTTGACAGTACATTATGCAGATATAATATTACATGATGTAATTATTGAATAAGTATAAAATCAGTAAAAATAAGTAGAATAGCCAAATCTTATGAATAATGTCAATATCTAAACATTAAATATTGTTGTCTGGTAAATATAATAGTTCCAATTTAGTCAAATGAAGGAGTTGAACACCAATAGCAATAGCTCCATAGCAACCAATGTTATTATTTGATAGATCCAACAATTCAAGGTTGGGAGAGTGTTTCAGTCCTGTTGCAAGTCTACATGCACCAATGGGTCCTATATTGTTGTGAGACAGACGTATTTGTTCCAGCTTAATAAGTGAGTTTAGTTGAGCTTTATATTGGTTAGATTTGTACAGCAGTTTATGCCTGCAGCTACTGCTGTGGCTCCTGTAGATCCAATAGCATTGTCTGATAGATCTAAAAGTTGCAGTTCTGTGAGACTACTGAGTGCTTCACCAATAGCAGCTGCACCTTCTGGACCAATATTGTTATGGGATAAATTAAGGATTTTTAGTAATGTCAAGTATATCATTCCAGAACCAATGTTAACCCCGCCTTCATCATCGATAATCTGAAGAGATAAGTTCAGCTCAGATAAACCCATTAGATGAGGTAGTGCAGAAGACAAAATAACTGTAAATAATTGATCTACAATGTTTCCTTTAATATGAAGTGTTTCAAGAGTATGAAACATTTTTATTGCTTCTGTAATAGCAAAGACATCATCACTACAAATATCACAGTCTATTATGCGAAGAAAAATCAACTGGACATGAGAGATTGAGTTCAGTCCTGCTATGACTTCGTTAATACCACTTTGGCTAAACTTTTCTATGTTTACATCTAACCGTAACTGGGAATGATGTATTAACCCAGAGAACAAAATTGATATACCTTCAGAAGATGAAGAACAGCTAATTTGTAAGTAACTAAGATTGATCAGTTTGAATGCGTCACAAATGTATTGAGCATTTTTATTATTAAGTTTAGTAAGATGTAGTTGCATTTTTTCAAGTCGAGTGCACTGTCCTAGTATACGACCAAAACTCTTGAAATCAGTGTCTTCATCAAAACATTCTAGCAGTAGTAGTTCCTGCAGGTTAGGAAAATGGTGATCTTGAATATTTTGTAGCAAAGTTAAACTATTATATACAGCCATAAATAATTTCGATATTTGTTCTGATGAGTTTGATGTCACATAATTAATTTACACAAGCAAAGTCAAATGCAGATAGATGAGCTAAGATAAAAATAAAGTTCTCCATTCCGTAGCTTCAATACTTGATCACATATTACTTGCTGTTGAGATTCAAATGCACAAGATAGACAGGATATAATGTTGAATTTAATATGTTCATAAATTTTTGAAAATAATTCTATATTACCCTGAACGTTGACTAATCCACAAAGTAAAATCCAAACTTGATTAGAAAACTTAGTATTTGTCATTTTCGCTGCCAACTGCTTCTCTTTTGATAATCTGGAAATGTAGTAAGCAGTTAGGAATTCCTGGAATGTGAGATGAAGGAATGTGTATTCATTGTATTCTCCATGAGACTTGAATGTGTGATGAACAGTCAACAGTCCAAGACACCACTCATCTCCACTGCTACTAGAATAAGATGGCAGATCATCTAACTCGCTTCTGGTGATCACTTGGACATGTTTAACAGACATGGTAAAGGCAAGCTTACACAAAGTATCAAAATTGATCTTAAAATCTCCAGTAAGTTCTGATAGTGAGCTAAGATTAGTATCACTGCTGTATCTTCTAAGATGACGCAATATCATGGACAAGGTGAACTCTTGATATATCTTAGTCTGAGTGTTTGGAATTTTGTCTCTTTGGCATTTGTAGAGATAGCTTATCATGGCAGTATGTACTCGTAAGTAACACATGTGGAATACATTAGGATGATCGTTGAGGTACTTCTCAAGGCCAGAGGAGTAGCTGCTATCAGAATCAGAAAATGGAAAACATTTGATATACTCTATAATTTCCTCTTTATTAAAACCAAATGTTTGTACCTGTTTTGTTATCACACTCTTCTTAATAGCACTTAAAGCAGCTGGACAAGAAGACACTATTATCATTGCCCTTGAAAGACAACTTAACTAAACATGAGAGATTGAGTTCAGTCCTGCTATGATGTCATTAATAACTTTTAGGCTAAAATTTTCTATTGTTAGATCTATCTGTGATAATGATGTATTAACCCAGAGGGCAAGATGGACATACCTTCAGAAGATGAAGAGCAGTTGATACACAAGTGCCTAAGATTGATTAACTTGAAAGCATCACTATAATGTATTGAGCTTTTGTATTAACAAGTTTGGTAAGCATTAAATTCATCTTTTTCCAGTCGAGTGCACTGTCCTAGTACACGACCAAAATTTTGAAATGAGAGTCTTCATCAAAACATTCGTGTAGATTCAATTTGCGTAGGTTATTGAAAGGTTCTGTTGAGTTGATGTCACACAACTTATACAAGCAAGGTCAAATGCAGATATATTGTATGGAAACAATTAAGTTTCATAGCATGTTGGCTGTCTAATACTTGGAACTGTATGAATGTACTTTACACCTGTCTAATAGCAGAGCTACTTGTTACTATCTTTTACAGTAGAGGTGAGCATGAAAATGGTGGTAATTAAGTATGTACCTCTCAACATTTAAAGGATAAGCATCAGTAAATCCTTTGTTAACGGTGGCAAAGCTTTTCTATGTATAAATAATATAAAATACTATGGAAGAAATACAGTGACTTAACACAAACTCAAATCCTGTAACTCTAAATAGTTAACTATAGAAAAATATCAGATTATTTCTCACTTCTAGGGAATGTTTTCTGTTATTTTGCTATTGGCCATGTTTAGGATATTATCACTTACGACATGAGAGTAACTGTGTAGCTGCTGAAATGTTAATTTAACAATTTATGCTTGCAAAGGAAAGGTTGAAAGAATGACAAAATTGTTAAATACAGTGATCTCCATTTTAATATACAGTGAAACCTCTCTACAAAAGAATTCTGAAAAGCAACATGACTCTTAAACACAGCCAACATGAATGGAACAATAGAAAATGACCCCTGAAAGAAACAAAATTCGCTACAAGGCTAAATTTAAGACTATCATCAATTAAAACAAGGCAAGTCAGTACTATGTCTATATTTTATCCAGAAGACGAATCTTCCATTACTAGATTTGTATCTGCAACACAGAGCCATAAAAAAATTTAATTAGATTTTGAGATATCTCAGTAAAATTTAAAAAATCGACAACTCTTATAATAATAATTTTGACTGTACATTTCCCAGACATAATATTACATGATGTAATTATTGAATAAGCATAAAATAGATAAAAATAAGTTGGATAGCCAAGTCTATGAATAATGACAATAATGTAAATGTTAAATATTATTGTCTGATATATGTAATTGATCTAGTTTAGTCAAATGAAGGAGTTGAACACCAATAGCAATAGCTCCATAGCAACCAATGTTATTATTTGATAGATCCAACATTTCAAGGTTGGGAGAGTGTTTCAGTCCTGTTGCAAGTCTACAGACACCAGTGGGTCCTATATTGTTGTGAGACAGATCTAAATCTTCCAGCTTAAAAAGTGAGTTTAGTTGAGTGCCAATAGCAGCTGCTCCATCATCACTTATGTTATTATGTGAGAGATCAATATTGGTTAGATTTGTACAGCAGTTTATGCCTGCAGCTATTGCTATGGCTCCTGTAGGTCCAATAGCATTGTCTGATAGATCTAAACATTGCAGTTCTGTGAGACTACTGAGTGCTTCACCAATAGCAGCTGCTCCTTCTGGACCGATATTGTTATGAGATAATTTAAGGATTTCTAGTATTGGCAAGTATATCATTCCAGAACTAATGTTAACCACGCCTTCATCATCGATATTCTGACGAGATAAGTTCAGCTCAGATAAACACATAAGATGTGGTAGTGCAGAAGACATAATAGCTGTAAATAATGGATCTACAATGTTTCCTTTAAATTTAAGTTTTACAAGAGTAGTATGAAAGCTCGTTATTGCTTTAGTAATAGCAAAGGCATCAATTGTACAAATATCACAGTTTTTTATGCGAAGAGAGCTCAACTGGACATGAGAGATTGAGTTCAGTCCTGCTATGACTTCGTTAATACCACTTTGGCTAAACATTTCTATGCTTAGATCTAACTGTAATTGACAATGATGTATTAACCCAGAGAGCAAGATGGACATACCTTCAGAAGATGAAGAACAGCTGATATATAAATAACTAAGATTGATCAGTTTGAATGCATCACAAATGTATTGAGCATTTTTATTATTAAGTTTAGTAAGATGTAGATACATTCTTTTAAGTTGAATGCACTGTCCTAGTATACAACCAAAACTCTTGTAATCAGTGTCTTCATCAAAACATTCAAGTAGTATTAGTGTCTGCAGATTAAGAAAATGGTGATTATGAATATTTTGTAGCAAAGTTAAAGTATCACTTGAGGACATACGTAAATCCGATATTTGTTCTGATGAGTTTGATGTCACATAATTTAAACAAGCGAAGTCAAATGCAGATAGATGATCAACAACAAAAAAAGTACCCCATTCTGTAGCTTCAATACTTGATCACATATTACTTGCTGTTGAGATTCAAAAGCACAAAATAGACACACTTTAATGTGGAGTTTAATATGCTCATGAATTTCTGAAAATAATTCTATATTACCCTGAAAGTTGAGTAATCCACAAAGAAAAATCCAAACTTGACTAGAAAACTTAGTATTTGTCATTATCGCTGCCAACTGCTCCTCTTTTATAACTGGAAATGTAGTAAGCAGTTAGGAATTCCTGGAATGTGAGATGAAGGAATGTGTATTCATTGTATTCTCCATGAGACTTGAATGTGTGATGAACAGTCAACAGTCCAAGACACCACTCGTCTCCACTGCTACTAGAATAAGATGGCAGATCATCTAACTCGCTTCTGGTAATAACTTGGACACGTCTAGCAGACATGGTAAAGGCAAGCTTACACAAAGTATCAAAGTTGATCTTAAAATATCCAGTAAGTTGTGATAGTGAGCTAAGATTAGTATCACTGCTGTATCTTCTAAGATGACGCAATATCATGGACAAGGTGAACTCTTTATATATCTTAGTCTGAGTGTTTGGAATTTTGTCTCTTTGGTGTTTGTAGAGATAGCATATCATGGCAGTATGTACTGGTAAGTAACACATGTGGAATACATTAGGATGATCGTTGAGGTACTTCTCAAGGCCAGAAGAGTAGCTGCTATCTGATTCCAAATCAGAGCTAAACGGAAAACTTCTCACATATTCAATAATTTCATTTTTCTTGAAACCAAATGTCTGGAGTCGTTTAGTTATTAATTTATTTTTAATAATGTTCATTGCAGCTGGACGAGAAGACACTATTATCATTGCTCTGGGAAGACAGACTTTGTCCAGTAGACTATAAACAACTGAAGATGTATCTTCAGACTTATACTCATCCAATCCATCTAGTATAATACTCGATTCTTCTCCATTTTCTTTGTTGATTCCAGAATTGTTTATAAATTCTTCTAAATACCTGAACATAATATCTTTAGATCCTGCATTGTTTAGAGATCTAAGTGTTATAAGGAAGACCAGCTTTGCATGTTTCAATATAGTTCCTGTCCAGGACTCTCCTGGACAACTGGCACAGGCTGGCCCTGGCCAAAGAACAATAAACTGCTAGCTCAGTCTTATCAACCCTTTACCTACCATTGATGATATTCATTTCCAAGACCACTGATTTCCTGTCAGTGGTCCCTATTATTTAAGCTTGTTCAATTGTGGTATTTGTGGTTGCCTATCACTGCTAACCTTTGACCATAACACTGTCAAGGGAGTGCGCATTTTTGCGAGTGTTCTTGCAAGGCTGAAAGCTCTCTGTGGCCATCGGCTGCGCAAACATATTTCGTGGCGCTATAGTAAATAGGCAGTCTGGTCCTTCGACTTAGCTAAGCTGGGTAAAGAAGTGACCATCAGCAGGACTATACCATTTGTTAGAGTCCTGTTCATGGTCCTTCGAGCCGGATAAGCATACTTAGCTTTTTCTGGCAACCTATTAGCTACCTCCAACTGCTCCACCACCTGACTGAGGCTCTTCTCTCTATAGTAGCTCTGGTGTAACTCCTCTCCTTGCCGTTTGCCACTCGATTGAAGCCCCGCCAACGTCAACCTCCACCTATCAATCTGTCAACTGACCTTCGAGACTCCTACCTCTCCACCGTCTTTTGATTGCTCCTACCAAGTCTTTGTAAAACTTAACTCACCTACGCCAATCTCCGGAAACGTCGCCCCAGATTTGCCCACCTCAATTAGATTTTTCAACGCCTTTCCATTTTTTTTTTTTTTTTTTTCCCACAAGTATGGATCCCGAAGGTAAAGAAGCAGTCCCTGTCTCAGTCACCAAGGCTCTGGAGTCTCTTCGACGCAAACGTGGTACTCGCCGCGGTAACCTGACCCGCCTCCACAAGAAAGTCGATAACCTCAGAGCAGTTCCTCTAGCCGAGAGCCGCAAGTCCGATGTCGAACATCTTAAGATTCTCATCAAGGCTGATATCGAGAAACACCAAGATCTCCAAGATCAGATCGAGGAGCTCATTGACGGTGATCTCTCCCTAGAAAGCCATGAATACGAGGAACACACCAGCCGAGATGAAATCAACGACGGCATCCTCAAGGAATGTCAAGATCTCCTCAGACTTCTCTGTTGTTGGGAAGAAGTTCAAGGACTCATCAGAGAAGCAGACTTCTTGGACAAACCGTTCGACTGCACTACTGCATCTTACCAGGCAGACGTCAAGGACTTCGCCAAACGAATCAATGCCACCCAGACTCAAGCCAGTGACTTCAGAGACAACCAGGAACTGGCTGACGCCTTCACGACCTTATGGAATAGAGTCCAATATTACAGGACGCAAATCGACAGACCATTGTCCCAGATTTCCTTAGCTGCAGGAGTCAGAGACATAGTGGTTCGGTATAGGAGATAGGACGAGAGGGAATCTTCCAGGTAGGGCTCCAAGGCATCGTATCCTTGGAATATATGAGTGTGGATGCGCTGGACACCTTCGTAATCAAAGCTGAAGGACTGTGGCTGGTCCATCTTCTTGATCAGAAGGGGAACAACGACTTGTGGCCTTCCATATCTTCTCTTTAGTCGTTCTAGGAGCTGGCTGAGGTCCTCCTTCTCTGGCGCGTTATCCACAATGTCCTTGCCATCTTTGGGAAGAATGGAATTGGAGAGGAGGCATTTCTTATCGAGTTCAGAGAACCCAACAGCTCTGGTGGTGATAGCGGCAGTAAACATAGTCTGAAACTTCCTCCACTGGAGAGGATCCCCATCAAACTTGGGCAGTTCTACATTGATTGGTGCAGCTCTGGCCACAGTGGGTGTTGTAGTGGAGGTGGAGGCTGAATCCGTTGGAGTGAAGGTAGTGAGACGTCTGTCGATTTGCGTCCTGTAATATTGGACTCTATTCCATAAGGTCGTGAAGGCGTCAGCCAGTTCCTGGTTGTCTCTGAAGTCACTGGCTTGAGTCTGGGTTGGCTAGATTCGTCTGGAATTCCGTCTCCTGCCTGTCACGTTCACATGAGACTGCCAGGCAGGAGACTGGGGGGGGGGGGGGGGCAGGGTTGGAGGTGTCCCTAGGAGTGGCAGAAACGGCCAGGAGTCTGGAGAGAGTTTCAGCCATGGCGGCCCATGCCACCAGAGTTTGGAGGAGAGGAGTTCCTGAGGAGGAAGGCCTCTGCTGACCAAGTCAGCGGGGTTTTCTCGGGATCTGATGTATCTCCAATGCGAGGCAGGGAGAGATTCTGTGATGTTCTTCACTCGGTTGAGGACGAATTGCTGGAGCTTGGATGGAGGTTTGTTGAGCCAGTGTAAGACAATCTGGCTATCTGACCAGGCATAACAGTCTTGGATGGGCACCTGGATCAGAGAGGCAAGGTAAGTGAGCAGCTTGGTGAGCAGGAGAGCAGCTTGCAGCTCAGCCTTGGGGATGGTCAGTGCTTTGAGCGGCATGACCCTGGACTTTGAAGACAGGAGAGTACAGTGAGTCGAGTTGTCTGCATGAATTCTTCTCAGGTACACAGCGGCCCCATAGGCGAGTTGAGAGGCGTCTGAGAACCCATGGAGAGAAGTGAATATGACGGGAAGGTCGGAGGAGGACAGTCTTCTCGGCACTGGATGGGATGTAAGAGAAGGGATCTGCTGGATCCAGTCTCTATATTGGTCGGCCAGGTGAGACGGAATAGGCTTGTCCCAGGCCAAGTCAAGTTTCCACAGCTCTTGCAGTAGAATCTTGGCTGGCACGATGGAAGGTGAGAACAGGCCAATGATGTCGTAAACCCTGGCTGTCCCGGAAGCTACTACGCGTTTGGTTATGTCATCCGCAGGAACTGTAGGAGGAGGAGTTGCCACGTGAAGGGTGTCAGAGGTCACATCCCAGTGGATGCCCAGTGTTTTGGGATTGCAGTCAGGTGAGGACACAACCAGAGGTGTGGTTTCTTGCAGGTCTCGTGGAATAGAGTCTCTTAGTTCTCGTGAGTTGGTCCTCCACTTCCTCAGGGTCATCCCAGCAGAAAGTAGAGCATCACAAGTCTGAGTTCTCAGGGTACGAGCTTCATCAACAGTGGCAGCACCGGAGATGAAATCATCCACGTAAAAGTCCTTTGACATTACTGAGGCGGCTACAGGGTGAGAAGGAACAACAAGGTCAGACAATGTTTTGATCACCTGGCTGGCAAGAAAGGGTGAGGAGGTCACACCAAAAGTTACTCTCTTCATCCGGCAGTCCTGGATGTTGCCATGTTCATCTCTGAGCAGGAAACGATGGAGATCCCTGTCATCTGGATGTAAGAGTACCTCTCTGAACATTTTGGAGATGTCTGCTGCAACTCCAATGTTGTGTGTCCGGAATCTGATGAGGACATCAGCCAAGGCAGGGTACAGGCAGGGTCCGGGGTCCAGGATATCATTGAGGCTCACTCCAGTAGATGACTTGGCAGAGGCATCAAAGACAGGCCTCAACTTTGTGGTGGTTGAACTGTCCTTGAAAACCCCATGCACAGGTAGGTAGAAGTGTGGATCATTGGCTATCTGGGTCGGCGGGATGACCTCGGCATGGTCGAGGGTGAGATACTCCACGAGAGCACCTTGGAAATCTAGGAGCTTGTCCTTCTTCTTGAGGGTCTTTTCGTTAGATAGGAGTCTCTTCAGGGCTAGGGGTCGAGTCTTCCCTAGTTGGACAGCTGAGGATTTCCGTGGCAGTATGACCATGAATCTTCCTTCAGTCCGGGAGTAGGAGGAAAGGAAGTCAGCCACTACAGGGTCATGGCTGGGAGTTGGGTTGGAATTGGGGATCAAGTCAAGTTGCCACAGACGGGACAGCTCCTTGTCCAGATTGTCTTCTTCAGCTGTCGTGTTGAGAACGTTGACAGGTGATCTTCCGTAGAGTGGTCCAGCGATGGACCAGCCAAACGGGGTATTTATGATCTTGATACCCTCAATCATGATGCGACCATCATAGACACACTGCTCCATGTCCATGTTCCCTAGGATGAGCTGAACTGATCCTCCCATGTCTGGGTCTGAGAGGTGAAGGTCTCTGACTGAGGGTAAGTCAGCGATAGACTTCTTGTCGACTGGAACAGGAGATGGGTTGAGTTTGGGGAGTACAAAAAAAGTGATGGGCGTCGATGCGAAGGAGCTGTTATCTGAATGGAGTGAGGTCTTAACACAGTAAGTGCTCCTGCCAGAGCCAAAGCTGCCTGTAAAAGAGAGCGAATGTGGGATCCTCTTGAGTCCTAGAGAGGTAGCCAGGGAACTGCTCATGAGAGAGACACCTGCTCCGGAATCCAGGATTGCTCTGGCCTTCATGGTTTTCCCTCGGTTGGAGATCGACACGATAATGGTGTTCGGGAAGGTAGGAGAGATGTTGGCATCAGCCTTGGGAACCTCGGTCTCCTCTTTGTCGACAGCAAGGGAGAAGGAGGTGGCAGTGGGTTCAAGAGGGTCTCTATGGAGGAGGGTGTGATGGCGCTGACCACAGGACCTACAAGTAAAACGGGAAGGACAATTCTTAAAACCATGTGTATCAGAAAAGCAGTTCATACAGAGCCTCTTGTCCCTGACAAACTTATTTCTCCGATCGGTATTGTAGGAGGCAAAGACTGAACACTTGTTGAGTCCGTGCTTATCCTCGCAGGCTAGACATTTGGGGTTGAATTTGACCTTGTTCTTGGCTGGGGAAGGACTGGAGGTGAATGAGGCAGAGGAAGACGATGGGTTCGAATACGACTGATTAGACGGGGCCAGCTGATCGAGACGATTCTCCAGGTAAGTCCTGAAGTCGCCGAAGGTTGGCTTGACTTCCCTTTTCGTCACGGCATTGTCCCAGATTTCCTTAGCTGCAGGAGTCAGAGACATAGTGGTTCGGTATAGGAGATACGACGAGCTGTACACTCTCATAACTGAAGCAGAGGCCATTCTAAACTCCAGGCCACTTCTCCCTCTCCAGAGTGATGATGTGACTGACGGCAGCTATTTGACTGCAGGCCACTTTCTCATTGGCCACCTACTCTTGGCACCACCTTCACCTGCAGCACCACAAGGACAACTACGCCTACTCCGACGGTGGAACCTCGTCACCCGCCTGATGGCTGACCTTTGGAAGCAGTGGCTGGGCTCCTACCTTTCCTCCCTAGCAGCTAGAACCAAATGGCAGCGACCTGGCCGCCAGCTCCAGGTGGGAGACCTTGTCTTCCTAAAAGATGAGACCCTGGTCGTTCGTCAGTGGCCAGTTGCCCTCGTCACTGCGACCTACCCAGGAGATGACCAGCAAACCCGGGTTGTAGAAGTCAGGTGCAGGGGCCACACCTATCGAAGAGCCACCAACAGACTCATTCCGCTCCTCAGAGAAGACGAGACACCATACACTCCAGCTACATCATCCCAAGATGAAGCACCTCGCCCCCCGGAGCATGTCCAGGACTCTCCTGGACAACTGGCACAGGCTGGCCCTGGCCAAAGAACAATAAACTGCTAGCTTAGTCTTATCAACCCTTTACCTACCATTAATGATATTCATTTCCAAGACCACTGATTTCCTGTCAGTGGTCCCTATTATTTAAGCTTGTTCAATTGTGGTATTTGTGGTTGCCTATCACTGCTAACCTTTGACCATAACACTGTCAAGGGAGTGCGCATTTTTGCGAGTGTTCTTGCAAGGCTGAAAGCTCTCTGTGGCCATCGGCTGCGCAAACATATTTCGTGGCGCTATAGTAAATAGGCAGTCTGGTCCTTCGACTTAGCTAAGCTGGGTAAAGAAGTGACCATCAGCAGGACTATACCATTTGTTAGAGTCCTGTTCAGTTCCCTTACTCCATTCTTTTACAAGTTTGTGTACGAGTGTAGTTTTACCGCTACCAGGGCGTCCTTCAATTACAATTAGACTCCCGCTTAGATATTCTGCAAATAGGTCCTCGTATTTTACTTTTTTTTTTAACTGTAACCTTATCGGCATTTCCTAAAATACAGTACTGTTTGGAGTCTGTGCTTTGCTTCTCGGATTTTACTAGAACTAAATTGACAAAAGTTTTAGTACCTACTGGAGGCCACGAGTCCTCTGGGATTTCTTCACGAACAGAATATAAATCTAACAGTTGCTTTTTTTCTTGGGTATAAACAATTTCTAAATTGATTTCGATACTAATCATTTGTTTGTCTTGAAGATTCACACAACATGTGTACTCTCCTTCAGTTCCCTGTCTAGCACAACTAATAACAAGAATGTCCTCAGTGACTCCTGAATATGTAGCATTGTTAGCTAATGGCTGACCGTCCTTCTGCCACTGGTAACACACAGACTCTCTGGGACTAGCTAGGACATAGAGAAGTGTGGACTTACCGTCTTCTACTTCAGTGTCGATACTTTGCTGTGTGATGTCAAGTATAGGATTTGAATCGCCATCACATGTATCTAAAGATGACTGGAGTTCATCTTTTTTACTTTTCATAAACTTTTCTTCCAAGTCTATAGAAAATTGATATTCTGCTACTATATCTCCTCTCAATGCTTCCTTTAATTTAGACAAGGTAGTTGAAGGAGGTGTGTGTCTGTCTTCTGATATCCAACAGGTAAGAATATAGCTAAGTTTCATAGCAAAGTTTGTTTCTGTACACTGTTTGATTTTATACTCAGTCAGGTTTAGAGCAAGTCCTACTTTATCATATTTATGTAGAACTGGAGTCATTAAATTCACCAGCAAACTGACATCACTAAGACTAAGAATAATATCTCCCTCACTTGTGTGGCATTCAGACTGACTCTCTGCTGGAGTTGCTGACAGTTTCTTAAGTCTGTCACATATCTCTTTCTCACCTATTTGGTTTAGAAAGTTGAGGAACTTTCTCCAAACAGTTTTATTTTCCCTGATTCTCTCACTCACTAACCTCAGGAGATACCTGGCCAGCAGTTCAGGGTCCAGTCTTGAGTGATCCAAGGAGTAGAAGAGAGTCTTCTTATCAGAATTGATAATGTTTTTCCTCAACATCTTCTTGAAGAGCTCCACCATATTATCATGGCTTGATAAAGCTGACACCAATTCTTCATTGTCATTTAATAGGCTTACTAGCTGAGCTACAGATGCATCTCCCATTTTCGGTAAGATTAGGAAGCCTGCCTGGTGAAACAGTGTTTTTAAATATATTGTGATAGTGCCTTGGCTAAAAATAGACATTGCTTTTTAGGAAAAAAAACTGAATTTATATTGGTAGATAGTCAAAACATGTTATCTGTTTATTGCAAGAAATCTGATTAAAATATATTATATAATATGTTAAAAGTAATCACTTTTCCTCTGCAGTCATACTATTACATGTTATGTTGTCATCACAATTAATTTTAGGAAGTATTAGCTAGTTACTAGCAGTTCAAGTCCGTCTATGTTTGTGTGTGTCTGTGTAAATACATGTATTTAGTCACTAGCTCCAAAAATTTTCAATTACGCGGTAGGTTCTTGATTTTTCACAGACACTTAAACTCGCCGAAATCATTGGCGGGGTCCTTCCTGTTGGCATTTATTATCCTCCCCTATGGCATTTAGAACCCTAGCTTGTGACATTTAGTACCCTAGCTCACTCCACCTTCTCTATTGTTTGGAATAGCTACTTGACATTTCTGACACATTTGTATAATTCAAAATTTTAGGGATATAACAAAGAAATATTCTTATTTTAAAAATACTGATATTAAAATAAAGTGATGAGTATCTACAACTGATTAAATAAGTTACAACAGCTAATGACATTCGAAATTCTGAGAACTTACTGTCCTTTAAAAAGTCAATGGACGGTCTCCCTTCAATCCTGATGTATCGTTGTATGCCAGCCACAAGATGAAGAAGTGAATTTGGAGGAAATTCCTCTCCGTTTTGTTTTCTTACTTGGGTAGATATTTCTTTCAGGGGTGTAACTTCCGAGGTAACTTCTTTTCCACTCAGTAGAAATGTGTGCACAAAGTGTTTCCATTTCACCTAGAGGAAGTGTTCAGTTACACCCCTGTACACCCTTCATTTACCAAATGGAGTGTTGTGATACGCCCATGTTCAAGGACCAAGTGTTCTACTACACCCCTATCAGAGCTCATAATGCACCAAATATGGTGTTATTGATACTCTACCAATGGGGTGTTGTGATACTCCCTTAAACTAGCTACTACAACACTCCAAATGGTGTTCTACAATACTCACTTCATAGATTCCAGTAATCAGCAAATGCAATAAATATTAGTCTGTGATGTGACATTGTATCTGTGTGATAGGTCAAGAATTAACTGTTCATGAATGAATGAAGATGCTCAGGAATTCTTCATACAGCCAGGATAATAGAACTGTTCATCACTCATGTCAGCAGTGATCTACAAACAGCAACAATAAACAAAAAACAACAACAAAACATAATGGTAATTGACTTTGGACCAGTGTTGGGTCAAGCCCTGTAATTGTGAACTTAACTCCAAGCTCAAGCCTTTATAGATTTTTAGAGCTTAAGCTCAAGCCCAAGCCCATCAATTTCAAATCGGACTAAGTCCAAGCTCAAGTCTTTATTTAAAGGCTTAAGTCCAAACTCAAGCTCTATTCAGAAGTTGAAATTCTTTATTATTCATTTTAATCGTGAAAGAACATGAAATTACATAATTCAATAAACAAAAAAGAAATGACTTTATTAATCATTTTATTGTGAAAGAACATGAAATTACATAATTCAATAAACAAAAAAGAAATGACTTTATTAATCTTTTTATTGTGAAAGAACATTGAAAATTACATAATTCAATAAACAAAAAGGAAATGACTTTATTAATAAAAGTTACTAATATTGGGTGTGGCTAATAGCCTATTAGGTAAATGGGAAAGTGTTATTGACTACTAATATTGATTCTTTGCTTCCATTCAGCAAACAACTATCAATCAATTGAGCTTAATCTCAAGCCCAATATTTGGTGATAGAGCTTCTTGAGTCCAAGCTCGAGCTATTGACCATTTTTATGAAATGGGCTTCAAGCCTCTTCAAGCCCTTGACAAACCTGGGCTTAAGCTCAAAAAGGTTTAAGCTCAACTGGACTTGACCCAACACTGCTTCGGACATTCCACACCTTTTCCCAAATCTCAGCATGTCATACTATTTTCACAAGTAAATTTAAATAAAATTCCAATAAAAAATTTATTGCACTTATATAAAAATGACGACAACAACAATAGTAATGTTTAGAAGACAGTAAGGACCCAACTTTGTTTATTATAACTACATGGACATAATAGCATGAAGCGTGGGTATACCACTTCTTACTTACAAACAACAAAAGAGAAACGACAAAGTCACAAACCCAGTATGACCGGTGATACAGCATGTGTGTGGTAATGATCGTCTGAGGTGAAAGTTCTTTGATGAGTTGGTAAAGGATCGATAACTGCCCGCCACAGTACTCCCCCTCCAGTGAACAAGAAGTGAACGATTAGTGGATGTAGCTGGCCAGGTGGGAAGGCCAATGCACATGACGTCCTGACCTCGTAGAACGTGTCGCACTTGGGGTGGTTGGTTGGGGTGTAGGTAAGGGCGTGGCGATATCCAAATTGGATGAGTTCGAGTTTGGTGGTGACGAAGTGACAGCAGTGGAGGGGTCTAAGTGAGCCACTTTGAGTCGGTCGACAGATACTGTGTCCTGGCGGCTGTTGAGGTCCAGAAGAAAATACTTGTCTGTACGACGCAAAACTTTAAACGGACCATCGTAGGGCGGCTGGAGTGGCTTCCTGACTGCATCATGACGCACAAAGACATAAGGTGCCGAGAATAGATCACCACTGATGCTGGATTGAGGGGAAGAGTGCACACGGGAGTTCGTCACACGCAAAGATTGCATAGCCCGCTTGAGCTCCATGACGTAACTGCCAGGGTCAGTGTTGAGCTCATCAGTAGCAGAGACGAAGAATTCTCCAGGCAAACGTAGTGTAGTACCATAAACTAGTTCAGCAGAAGTGCAACCTATGTCCTCCTTGAGAGAAGAGCGAATTCCCAACAAGGTCAGGGGAAGTGCCTCTGTCCAATGTTCAGGATGAGGATAGGACTTGATAGAAGCTTTTAACTGGCGGTGTAACCGTTCAACGAGTCCATTAGACATGGGATGGTAGGCTGTTGTACGTAAGTGCTTGGTACCAAGGAGCCTCGTGAAAGCCTTCCACAGGTGCGACTCGAACTGACGTCCACGATCAGTTGTTACTGTAGAAGGAGTACCAAAGCGAGATATCCACGTATGCACAAATGCACGGGCTACCGTGTCGGCTGTACTGTCTGGAATGGGAATGGCTTCTGGCCATCGTGTGAAGCGATCGACACAGGTGAGTATGTACACACAACCATTCGAAGGAGGAAGTGGACCAACAAGATCAATGTGAATCTTGTCAAAGCGAACATCTGGCTTGGAAAAGGTGCCGAGTGGAGCAGTGTTGTGGCGATGAACTTTGGAGCGTTGACACTTCACACAGGAGCGAGCCCAGTTCCGCACATCCATGTTGATTCCAGGCCACACGAATCTACTTGTCACCAAACGCTGGGTCTCCCGAATTCCAGGGTGAGCGACAGAATGCAGGCAGTTGAAGATTGCTCTGCGAGAACTCTCAGGAACGTACGGGCGATGAGTTCCAGTGGAGACATCACACAATATGGTGGCGCCATCAGACAGAGCTAGAGGAATGTGCTGAAGTTGAAGGGACGTATCAGCCTGGATTCTTGGCAGATCCGGGTCACCTGCCTGAGCTGCTGCTAAGAGCCTGAAATCCACTACCGGGGCTGTGTCTCCGGTGTGCAATGCGTTAGCAGTGATTCTCGATAAGGCGTCGGCAGCTAAGTTGTGTGAGCCCTGTACATAACGAAGATCAGTTGTGAACTGAGAGATGAAATCCAGGTGACGCATCTGTCGCGGTGAATGACGATCTGGACGAGTAGATAGAGCATAGGTCAATGGCTTGTGATCTGTGAGGACGTAGAATTCCCTGCCTTCTAAGAAATAACGAAAATGAGTGATGGAAAGATATACTGCGAGAAGTTCCCGATCGAAAGTACTGTACCGCGTCTCGGCTGGCTTGAGGCACTTAGAGAAGAAGGCAATAGGGCACCATTGACTATCGCGATACTGCTGCAGCACAGCACCCACTGCCACATCCGAGGCGTCGGTCATGACACAAGTAGGAGCGTCAGGCGTAGGATGTGACAGCAGTGTGGCGTTGGCCAGGGCATTCTTAGCCTCAGTGAATGCAGCTGAAGCAGCGTCTGTCCATTCAAGGGTGTCTGAAGGGCGCCCATGGTTCTTGAGCAGAGAGGTGAGTGGAGAGAGAATAGAGGCGCAGTGTGGAATAAAACGACGATAAAAGTTAATGAGTCCCAAGAATTCCCGAAGTTTACGAGTAGTGGTCGGTTGGGGAAAATCCTGAATCGCTTGGACCTTGTCCTCTAGTGGACGAATGCCAGTTGAGTCTACCAAGTGACCGAGGAAATGCAGGGACGATGCACCAAACACACTCTTAGCAACCTTGATCACGATGCCATGAGCTTCAAGTCGTTCCAAAACCAAGCGAAGATGATGAAGGTGTTCATCTGGGGAGTGACTGGCGATGAGCAGGTCATCGATGTAGCCGAAACAGAAGTGCAACCCACGAAGGACTTCATCTATGAAACGTTGAAAGGTTTGGGCAGCGTTTCTCAACCCGAAGGGCATACGGCAGAATTCGAAAAGACCAAACGGAGTCGTGATTGCGGGCGCTACTGGGATCTGATGATACGCTCGCACTAGATCAATATGCGAAAAGATAGTGGTTCCTTGGAGTGAAACTGTGAAATCTTGGAGATGTGGGATGGGGTATCGATCAGGTACAGTTGAATTGTTGAGACTTCGATAATCGCCACATGGTCTCCAGTCGCCTTCTGTCTTCTTCGGCACCATGTGTAACGGTGAGGACCAGTTACTCGAGGAGGGTCTAATGATGCCAAGTTCCAACATGTGATCAAATTCTTGACGTGCTATTTTAAGTCGTTCCGGAGAGAGTCGACGAGTGCGTGCAGACACTGGAGGACCTGTGGTTGTGATGTGATGTGAAACATGGTGCTTTACTGGCTGGTTACGGAATGGCGCTTGCGTAACAGTCGGAAATTCTGCTAGTAGGCGAGAATAACACGTATCGGTTGGGACAGGTAGCACGATAGCCGGGGCCACGGGGGGCGATGAACTCATGATTCCATTGACCTGCAACTTTGTAGTGGTGTCCAACAGCTTGCCGTTACGAACGTCCACTGCAAGACCAAAGTGTCGTAGGAAGTCGGCACCTAGGATGGGCTGGTTCACGTCAGCAATGACAAACACCCATCTGAAGGTACGGCGGAGGCCGAGGTCGAGTGAGAGAGAGCGTTGACCATAGGTCGCAATATCTGTTCGATTGACGGCTTGAAGGCAGAAATTCCCTCGTCGATTACGGTCAGTGCGGGCCGGAGGCACAATGCTAACCTCAGCCCCAGTGTCAACTAGGAAACGGAAACTAGTGGAGTTGTCGTGTATGTAAAAGAGGCGACTATATGGAAGGCCAGGTACACCCGTCGCCCCTAGGGTCTGGCCTGGTCGTTTAACTGACGGTCACAAGGAGATCTGCATCTTCTAGCTTGTTCCCCAAATTTGGCATGATACCAACACAGTGAGGGTGCATCTGACGCAGGAGGGGTCGGTGTAGGAGAGCGATGTGAAGGTGAAGAGCCGTGACGTGAAGAGGAAGAAGTTGAACGAGAAAAACGGGAGCGCTGATCTAGTGAGTGAACAAGTTTCTGCAGGCGAGAGACTTCAGTACGTAGCTGTTCTATCTCAGTAGATACTTCTGAAGGGAGTTTGACGGCAGATACAGCGGGTGCGGCTACCTCCAAAACTTTGTCAGCCAACTCAGCTAGCTTGTCTAGGCTTGAAGTTTCTGGAGTGGACGCCAAGACCATCCTCACGTTGGGTGGTAACCTCTGTAGGAACAGTTCTCTCAAAAAGGAACTATCTGCAATACCTGGGCGATCTCCAATGAGCTGTTGCATTCTTCTGAGGAGTTGTGTGGGCTTGCGGTCACCTAACTCTTCTGAAGTGAAAAGTTGCTGAAGCCTCCGTTGCTCAGAAGCGGCGGTTCTACGTATGAGCTGCTCCTTCAGGACTTCGTAGGGGCGTTCCCCGGGCGGTCTAAGTACTAAGTCGCGTACCTCGGCAGCGTACTCGGGAGCAAGGGAAGAGATAACGTGGTCAAACTTCGACCGCTGGGCTGTGACGCGTCTGCAGGCGAACTGGGCTTCCACTTGCGCGAACCATATTTCCGGGTCAGAAGGCCAAAATGCCGGAAGTCTGAGGTTGACCGTTACCGCAGAAATGTCGGCAGCAGCAGGCATTCTCGATTCCTCCGTTGAAGCGTCTTCAATTTCGACAGACATAGCGAGTTCAATGTCCGGGCGTCGAGGTCACCAATGAAGCGTGGGTATACCACTTCTTACTTACAAACAACAAAAGAGAAACGACAAAGTCACAAACCCAGTATGACCGGTGATACAGCATGTGTGTGGTAATGATCGTCTGAGGTGAAAGTTCTTTGATGAGTTGGTAAAGGATCGATAACTGCCCGCCACAAGCATTTGACACTCAGGTCATGTCCATTCCCACACTTTCTCTTGAAGTCTTTATGAAGTTCATTCACACTCTCATTTAACCTATTAGGATCATATCAATACTATATGATTGGAAACATTCTACTAAGTGTCTTTTGTATTGATACCCATTTGTGTACAAGCTGACTGTTCAGTTCCCTACCAGTCTTACTGCACACTTCATGTAATAGCTATGAATAAACTAAAATATTTCTCTCTCCTCCCCACCATACACTCACACACAAAGTGTTTGCATTCTCTCCAATAATATAAGGAACTATTAACCAATATAAAGTGCCCATGATACAGACCTCTATGAAGTGCCTGTGACCCTTTACCAATATAAAGTGCCCATGAAACAGACCTTTATGAAGTGCCTGTGACCCTTTACCTATATGAAATGTCCATGATACAGATCTTTCCAAAGGTCTTGCAGGATCAGAAATTGTTTACCTAAGTGCCTATAATATAAATCTTTATAAAAACGTCTAAGTCTATAAAGTGTATATAATACAGACTTTACCAAGTGGAATCAGAAAACTTTAATAAGTAAAGGTTTACTGAAGTCATTTTATGGGATATTCAGTGGGATCAGAAACAGAACTGTATACTTATCCATCAAGTGCTATATGATAGTATAGACAGCCAATTACTGCCTACACGGTCTATCAAGCTGCTTATTTCATTCAATCCATCAAACTAGCTTACAACAAATTACTGCTGTTAATCTAGCTCCACAATTATAGAGTTTATGCTAAATTGGATAGCCGTAAAAGTTACTAGAATTTTTGCCCCCATCCCACATCATTCTAATTTAATACAGAGAATAACATTTATTAATAATATGGCATTTTTAAATAGTAATGTTTAGGAAAATAAGAAAGCACTCCCTATGAATCTTCTAGAACACATCTGCTCAGGAAAGAGTGTCTTGTCACAACAACGTAAATCAGATATATTATAAAGGGTTCCTCATCTAAACAGGTACTTGAACCTGGTCAACCAAATAGATGGTAATGGGTGTGTTGTCACAATAAGGTAACACAAGTACTTGGTAAAGGGTTCCCGATCCTACATCAACCAATTTCATGGTAAAGGGTACCTTGTCACCACATTGTAAATTTAATATTTGGTAAAGAATTCCTAATCTAAATAGAGCCTTGGAAAAGATTGAGGTTGTGTCACAAGCATTTGGTCAACCATAAAGTATGTCAAATACGGTAACCCAGTCTAGAACTTGGTAAAGGGTTCCTAATTCCAATAACAGGCCCATTCACCAGGACTCACATTTAGTCAGCAATAACATGTTAGGTATCTGACAAGCATAAAGTATTTAAACAGTTATTGTTGGAGTGAGAGAGTTGACAGTCCTGTGATAGGCACTATTAAAGGTGTATCGTAGTTACTAGGCTAATCCCACATATAACACAAGGAGTCTTGTCATAATGGTATTTGGTAAAGGTCACCAATCCTAAAAGAGGCGACATTTCAATATATTGATATAGGGTGTCTTGTCAATAGACATGTTATAAATCTGATACTAAATGAGCTTTCAATTTTTTGTGCCACATGATGCACAGTTTTCCAAACAATGGTCACTAATGTATATTAGCCTCTCCACTCTAACATTTAAAGTGATCATCACGCTAACTTTGTGCATTCTCTTACAAATTTAAATATCAGCTACAAAATCCAAGCACAAAGTGTGTGGGGATACTCTACTAACTAGAAAAACGGAATCTCACCGTTAATATAGAAGTGCAGCATGTATATGCTGTTACTATAATCATTTGGGGGCTCTCCCAAAGCTATTCCAGTGTCAGCTGTCCAGTGGAGGTGTACTGTAGAGGAGTAAAGCCAGACCTATTCGGTTTCTATATTCATAAGTTCCAGTGTCTTCATAGCTCCATCAATGCTGCAGATAGCATGGTGGAACTACCACCAGCCTGAAAATAGAGATGGGGAAAAAAGTTAAATGAAAGTAACCTCAAGATGTGTTAGACTCCTGATTCTAAATATAATCCAAACATGAGCTTGCTTGCATAAGGTCATCAAACACTCCACTCACTCAGAGTAAATATGAATGTGTGCCAAAATGTGACCGAGTACTTTTGTCTCAGTACTCGCATTGCCCCATGTTATGTCATGCAATACAATCTGTGTCTGCAGCTCTATCTCTGTTTGTCAGCAGTGAATCTATAAAATACCCAATATTTAACCTTGACTAAGGTTAGGGTTTTATAGAGAAGGGAGGGAAACCTGGGATTTCCCACCCCAAGCGAAAGTTCCTCCCCATCCCGAAACAATTTGCTTAAATCAGCTACATTATAATAACTAAAAAGTGACCATTGAAGTAACATGGGCAGCCTCGAAACAGTGAGGACTTTCAGTTGTCAGTTGCCTGATCACTATATGCAAGTTCCAGATAAAATTTGCATTCACAATTTAGACAAAGTAGCTAGCTACTGCCTACCACTACATAATGACTGCCAAGCTATCTTAAAGATTAGAACCAACATCCCAGCAGATTTATTTAGCATATTTTTTGGGGACTGCATCTATGATGCTGAGGTTTCTCTTTACTACTGTAAGGTTATCCAGGGGGTTGGAGGGGGGGGTTCAGGGGGTTTGAACCCCCCTTTCTAAATGTAATATTTAATTATCAGCCTGTACAGCCAAACTTGCCACAAGCCAGGCCCTGCTCTAACATTGCTCATGTCTACGACAATATAGATCGCATTTCCTTCTAATGATAAATCACATGTTCACTGAAGTGCTCATACAATTTATTGCTCACTCTGTAATTCATTTCATGTTCGTAACTTACCAAAAAATTAGTTGCTACCAGAAACTCTGTCAGTTTTGCCCTCTAATTCTACACCAGGTCTCTGCTTCTCCCTGCAGGCAGTGACAGGTCTCTCGCTCAGCTTGATACTCTGCTACTTGTAGCTATAAGCTGTAGTCCACTTAACTGGAGAACGTCATCACTAGTCTTTTCTCTCTCACTGGCATAATGTCTGGTCGGAGAGGGAAAAAAAGGAGTGCAGAAGGGTGTATGAATCTTGCAGAAATGTTGACCACCAGGTACAGCTATAGCTATAGTATAAGAATAATAAAATTTATTTTTTATTTTCTTCCTTAGATCTGGAAAAAGGTCCCGTTCTGATGCTCCTATTAGTCTATCACCATCAGATGCTTTGTGCCATGAATCTACAAGTAATGATGCTAGTGTAGGTGAGACAATGCATTCATTACAACCAAGTTGTTCTGAACCGGCACCCACAGCTGGTTATGTTAATACAATGGGGCAGATAGACCTCGGGGTCCTTATACATGCTGCACATGGCTCCATTGACCGGCTGAGGCATTTATCTCAAGAAATGACAGATGCACAAAAGATTCAATTTCTTACTAATCATTTCAGACCCTCACCAAATGATGTTCTACACTCTCATCCTGTTACTAAGCAAGGAAGGTGTTGGAATGCCACCTTTCAGCTTCGATGGCTCGAACAATTTCCATGGCTGTCATATAATAACAAACTTGAAGGTGGTCTCTGCCGTTACTGCGTTCTTTTTCCACAACAACCAGATCGTGGTGGTAGCCAAGGAGCCAATCCAGGTGTTTTAGTTTGTTCTTCTTATCTAAGGCCATATACAAAGGCACTAGGAAAGAATGGCATTCTTACTTCTCATGACAAAAGTTCAATGCATTGTCGTGCAGCAGAAAAGGCTGACCTTTTTGCTCAAAATTTCAGAAATCCTGACGATAGAATTGATAATCAGCTTCTGATACAGCAAAATAAACAAGAACAAATAAACAAGGATATTTTGCATCTCATTGTGATTGCTGTAGAGTTCTTAGCTTAGCAAGGCTTACCATTCGGAGGTAATAATGATGATAAAGTGGATTTTTCTGATGAAAGCATAAATAGAGGCAATTTTGTAGCTCTTCTTCAATTGATGGGGAAATTTAGTAGTACACTTCACAATCACCTGCTATTTGCTAAGCGTAATGCCCTTTACACAAGCAAAACTATACAAAATGACATAATTAATGTCTATGCTTGTAAAATAAGGGAGAGCCTAACAAAAAATGTAAGGGAAAAGAATTTACCTTTTACTGTTATTGCAGATGAGGTGAGTGATCCTCATGCTAACCAAAAAATCATTTCGGTATGTTTGAGATTTGTAGATTTAACTTCTCCAAAAAAAACACATATTAAAGAATGTCTCATTAATTTTGTGAATTTGGAGAGAGCGAATGCTTCCGCCCTTTGTGCTAAGGTATTGGATTCTCTTTCTCTTCCCTCAGTCTCTTTAGATCCAGCAAAGATTTGTGGTCAGGCTTACGATAGAGCTGCTGTGATGTCATCAGATATAGCAGATGTACAGGCTAAACTTAAAGAAATTTCTCCATTAGCCCTTTACACACATTGCTACTCCCATTGCCTTAATTTATCTGTTGCTGCTTCAAGCAAAGTTCAGGAAGTAAGAAATCGTATTGGCCTTATGAATGAAGCACACTTGTTTCTATATCATAGCCCAAAATGGCAGAGGATGTTTGAATTGACTCTGCATGAATACCTCCCTAACTCATCATCTCACTCTAAACTTCCTGGTCTTTGCAAGACTAGGTGGGTAGAGCGACATACTTGCTATGCAATTTTTCATGAGATGTATGAGGTTTTGGTTACTTTCTTGGATGCAATACTTTCCCCACAGGATTATCCAGAGTTAGTATCTCAAGAAGGAAGTTGGAACTGGAACAATGACACAAAAACAAAGGCACAAGGGCTTAAGAATTCCCTTACTTCCTTTCAAACTATAGCTACATTCATTATTACAAAGAATGTCCTTGATGAAGTCAAAAGCATTGCATCGAAACTACAAAAATGTGAGCAAGATGTTTATGAGGCATATACTATGGTAAATAATGTTATTGAGAATATTGATACCTCTAGAAAGAATATCGATATGGTTTTCAGTTCTTGGTATGAAGAAGTACTAACTTTGGCCAATAAAGTAGGTGTTGCTGAATTTGTGCCAAGAAAAACAAGCTTGCAAAGGAATAGAAGCAATACTCCTAGTGAGTCTCCTAGTCAGCATTGCAAAAGGGCAATTGCAATCCCTTTGATTGATTCACTTCTGAGTCAAATGAAGGAGAGATGTTCTAATGACCATGGTGACTCTAAAAGATTTTTTTCCTTATACCTTCCATTATAACCCTAAGTGACAATTTGAACATAGAAAGTATTAAGGAGGCCAAACAATCTTTACTCTTTTGGGAGAGTGATCTTCCTTTCCCAAGTTCTTTACAAAATGAGCTTAGGCGGTGGCAGACCCTTTGGCAGAGTCAATTAGGGGCTGATATTCCAAATACTTTTCTCTTGGCACTTGGATCATGTGACAGTGATTCATTTCCGAACATACATCAGCTACTTTTAATATCATGTACACTACCAATTGCAAGTGCTGAAGATGAACGTTCCTTTTCTTTGTTAAGAAGAATAAAAACCTGCTTAAGATCTACCATGGCGTGATTGCCATGCATTATAGTGAAAGAATTTCAGTGGATGATGTCTGCCTAGCATTCACTCAAACTCATGCTCGAAGACTTTTTCAACGTTCACTTTTTGTTGACTAAATATCATTCCATTATACTTTCTGTTGGCTATAATCATCATTGTATTACTTGATCAGTTCTTCTTTTTTTAAATCGTCATTGTTTTTCCTAAGGTGGGTGTGGTTTGGGTTTGGTTATGGGTGCAATTTTCTTCGAACCCCCCCTTGTCAAAATTTCTGGATCCAGCCCTGTGCTAGATACTAATACCTAAACTTACTATTGACAAATTTCAATAAAAAACTGGTCATTAAAAAGTTACAGCTACCCCAAGTTAAAACTCAAACATTATACAAATAGCCCACACCATAAATTACGATCACACTAGTTCACCCACACTAAATCACTACCACTAAAATTTTTTGGTTAATTACTTCATCTCAATGACATATCTCTTGTTCTTGTGGGGCTCCGTCCTTTATCGACATCATCAGCCTCCTACAACTCACACCACCGCGCACAAAATACGCGAAAACTGGAGAATTTATACCACGCATTGACGGTCAATGATCGGTAAAGGGTCTTCACTATATACCTGAGCTGCTCTGGGGAGAAAGGGCTTGGCTGCACTCATCGATAGAAAATGCTGCACTACGAGGGTTAAAAGAAACGTTGCAAGCTTTCATGAGATATCTGAGGAAAACCGCTCACCGGGGAGCATCATTTTAGGTGAGCTTTTTTCCTTTCGCTCTATACAGGTGTGGGGGGTTGAGGTGGGGGGGGGGGGGATTTTGTACAGTCAATTTAGCCAAATGAAAATATTGAAGTCACACAGATGAAAACAGGACAAACTATTATGAATTATGCACCTCGGAAAAAGTATGGAGGGTGAACGAAGTATGGGGTGGGGGGAGGAAATCCCAGTAATGCCATAGTCTCTATAAAACCCTGCCTTTACCTACCCCTATGATGAATTAGAACATAGTTCTGATTCAAATCCCCTCCTCTCTCTTCCCCACCCAATCACGTCCACTGCTTACTTGCAGTCTTGTAGTTGTACCTGTTTTGTTATCACACTCTTCTTAATAGCACTTAAAGCAGCTGGACGAGAAGACACTAATATCATTGCCCTGGGAAGACAACTTAACTAAACATAAGAAATTGAGTTCAGTCCTGCTATGACGTCATTAATAACTTTTAGGCAAATTTTTCTATTGTTAGATCTATCTGTGATAATGATGTATTTACCCAGAGAGCAAGATGGACATACCTTCAGAAGATGAAGAGCAGTTGATACACAAGTACCTAAAATTGATCGAGTGCACTGTCCTAGTACACGACCAAAACTTTTGAAATGAGAGTCTTCACCAAAACATTCGTGTAGATTCAATTTGCGTAGGTTATTGAAAGGTTCTGTTGAGTGTGATGTCACAACTCATACAAGCAAGGTCTAATGTAGATAGATTGTATGGAAAAAATTAAGTTTCATAGCATGTTCGCTGTCTAATACTTGAAACTATGAATCTACTTTACACCTGTCTAATAGCAGAGCTACTTGCTACTATCTTTTACAGTAGAGGTGAGCATGAAAATGGTGGTAATTAAGTATGTACCTCTCAACATGAAGGAAAGTTTTTCTATGTATAAATAATATAAAATACTATGGAAGAAATGCAGTGATTTAACACAAACTCAAATCCTGTAACTCTAAATAGTTAGCTATATAGAAAAATATCAGATTATTTCTCACTTGTAGGGAATGTTTTCTGTTATTTTGCTATTGGTCATGTTTAGGATTTTATCACTAACGACATGAGAGTAACTGTGTAGCTGCTGAAGTGTTGATTTAACAATTTCTGCTAGCAAAGGAAAGGTTGAAAGAATGACAAAATTGTTATATGGTGATCTCCATTATAATATACAGTGAAACCTCTCTACAAAAAAATTCTGAAAAGCAACATGACTCTTAACAACAGGAAACATGAACGGAACAATAGAAAATGACCTCTGAAAGCAACCAATTCTCTACAAGGCTAAATTGAATCACCAATTAAAATAAGGCAAGTCAGTACTATGTCTATATTTTATCCAAAGATGAATCTTCCATTACTAGTTTAGCATCAGCAGCACAGAACCATAATAAAATTTAATAAGATAGTGATATATCACAATAAATTTCAAAAATCAACATTTCTTATAATTATACTTGACAGTACATTATGCAGACATAATATTACATGATGTAACTATTGAATAAGCATAAAATAAGTAAAAATAAGTTGGATAGCCAAGTCTATGAATAATGTCAATATATAATTGTTAAATATTATTGTCTGATATATGTAATTGATTTAGTTCAGTCAAATGAAGGAGTTGAACACCAATAGCAATAGCTCCATAGCAACCAATGTTATTATTTGATAGATCCAACATTTCAAGGCTGGGAGAGTGTTTCAGTCCTGTTGCAAGTCTACAGGCTCCAATGGGTCCTATATTGTTGTAAGACAGATCTAAATCTTCCAGCTTAATAAGTGAGTTTAGTTGAGTGCCAATAGCAGCTGCTCCCTCATCACTTATGTTATTATGTGAGAGATCAATATTGGTTAGATTTGTACAGCAGTTTATGCCTGCAGCTACTGAAGCGGCTCCTGTAGGTCCAATAGCATTGTCTGATAGATCTAAATGTTGCAGTTCTGTGAGACTACTGAGTGCTTCACCAATAGCTGCTGCTCCTTCTGGACCGATATTGTTATGAGATAATTTAAGGATTTCTAGTAATGGCAAGTATATCATTCCAGAACCAATGTTAACCCCGCCTTCATCATCTATATTCTGACGAGATAAGTTCAGCTGATATAAACACATAAGATGTGGTAGTGCAGAAGACATAATAACTGTAAATAATGGATATGCAATGTTTCCTCTAAAATGAAGTATTTCAAGAGTACGAAACTTTTTTATTGCTTCTGTAATAGCAAAGACATCATCACTACAAATATCACAGTTTATTATGCGAAGACAGCTCAACTGAACATGAGAGATTGAGTTCAGTCCTGCTATGACTTCATTAATACCACTTTGGCTGAACACATCTATGTTTAGATGTAACTGTAATTGACAATGATGTATTAACCCAGAGAGCAAAATTGATATACCTTCAGAAGATGAAGAACAGCTGATATGTAAATGCCTAAGATTGATCAGTTTGAATGCGTCACAAATGTATTGAGCATTTTTATTATTAAGTTTAGTAAGACGTAGCTTCATTCTTTTAAGTCGAGTGCACTGTCCTAGTATACGACCAAAACTCTTGAAATCAGTGTCTTCATCAAAATATTCTCGTAGGTCTAGTGTCTGCAGGTTAGGAAAATGGTGATCATGAATATTTTGTAGCAAAGTTAAATTATCACTTAAGGACATACCTAAATCCGATATTTGTTCTGATGAGTTTGATGTCACATAATTTACACAAGCTAAGTCAAATGCAGATAGATGATCAACGATAAAATAAAGTTTTCCATTCCGTAGCTTCAATACTTGATCACATATAACTTGCTGTTGAGATTCAAATGCACAAGATAGACACGATATAGTGTTGAATTCAATATGTTCATGAATTTCTGAAAATAATTCTATATTATCCTGAAAGTTGACTAAACCACAAAGAAAAATCCGAACGTGATTAGAAAACTTAGTATTTGTCACTATCGCTGCCAACTGCTCCTCTTTTGATAATCTGGAAATGTAGTAAGCAGTTAGGAATTCCTGGAATGTGAGATGAAGGAATGTGTATTCATTGTATTCTCCATGAGACTTGAATGTGTGATGAACAGTCAACAGTCCAAGACACCACTCGTCTCCACTGCTACTAGAATAAGATGGCAGATCATCTAACTCGCTTCTGGTGATCACTTGGACATGTTTAACAGACATGGTAAAGGCAAGCTTACACAAAGTATCAAAATTGATCTTACAATCTCCAGTAAGTTGTGATAGTGAGCTAAGATTGGTATCACTGCTGTATCTTCTAAGATGACGCAATATCATGGACAAGGTAAACTCTTGATATATCTTAGTCTGAGTGTTTGGAATTTTGTCTCTTTGGTGTTTGTAGAGATAGCATATCATGGCAGTATGTACTGGTAAGTAACACATGTGGAATACATTGGGATGATCGTTGAGGTACTTCTCAAGGCCAGAGGAGTAGCTGCTATCTAATTCCAAATCAGAGCTAAACGGAAAACTTCTGACATATTCAATAATTTCATTTTTCTTGAAACCAAATGTCTGAACTCGTTTAGTTATTAATTTATTATTAATGTTATTAATTGCAGCTGGTCGAGAAGACACTATTATCATTGCTCTGGTTAGACAGACTTTGTCTAGTAGCTTATAAATAACTGAAGACTTATCTGTGGACCTATACTCATCCAATCCATCTAGTACAACACACACTCTCTCTCCGCCATCTTCACTCTTTTTTATAAAGTCTACTAAATACTCAAAAATAGGTTGTGATCCTGAGTTTGTATGACTGAGAGATCTGAGAGTTATAAGAAAGGCTAAACTGACTCTTTTTAATATCATTCCTCTACTCCAGTCTTTTACTAGTTTATGCACGAGTGTAGTTTTACCACTACCAGGACGTCCTTCAATTACAATTAGACTCCCACTTTCATATTCTTCAAAAACTTCCTCATACTCTATTTTTTCTTTCTTTACAATAACCTTATCAGCATCTTCTGAAATACAGTACTGTTTAGAATCCGTGCTTTGTTTCTCTGATTTTACTAGAACTAAATTGACAAAAGTTTTAGTACCTACTGGAGGCCACGAGTCCTCTGGGATTTCTTCATGAACGGAATATAAATTTAACAGTTGCTTTTTTTCTTGGGTATAAACAATTTCTAAATTGATTTCGATACTAATCATTTGTTTGTCTTGAAGACTCACACAACATGTGTACTCTCCTTCTGTTCCCTGTCTAGCACAACTAATAACAAGAATGTCCTCAGTGACTCCTGAATATGTAGCATCGTTAGCTAATGGCTGACCATCCTTCTGCCACTGGTAACACACAGACTCTCTGGGACTAGCTAGGACATAGAGGAGTGTCGACTTACCGTCTTCTACTTCAGTGTCGATACTTTGCTCTGTGATGTCAAGTAAAGGATTTGAATCACCATCACATGTATCTACAGATGACTGGAGTTCGTCTTTTTTACTTTTTATAAACTTTTCTTCCAAGTCTATAGAACATTGATATTCTGCTACTATATCTCCTCTCAATGCTTCCTTTAATTTAGACAAGGTAGTTGAAGGAGGTGTGTGTCTGTCTTCTGATATCCAACAGGTAAGAATATAGCTAAGTTTCATAGCAAAGTTTGTTTCTGTACACTGTTTGATTTTATACTCGGGCAGTTTCAGAGCAAGTCCTACTTCCATATATTTATGTAGAATTGGAGTCATCAAATTCACCAGCAAACTGACATCATTAAGACTAAGAATAATATCTCCCTCACTTGTGAGGCATTCAGAATGACTCTCTGCTGGAGCTGCTGACAGTTTCTTAAGTCTGTCACATATCTCTCTCTCCCCTATTTGGTTTAGAAAGTTGAGGAACTTTCTCCAAACAGTTTTATTTTCCCTGATTCTCTCACTCACTAACCTCAGGAGATACCTGGCCAGCAGTTCAGGGTCCAGTCTTGAGTGATCCAAGGAGTAGAAGAGAGTCTTCTTATCAGAATTGATAATGTTTTTCTTCAACATCTTCTGGAAGAGCTCCACCATGTTATCATGGCTTGATAAAGCTGACACTAATTCTTCATTGTCATTTATTAGGCCTACTAACTGAACTGTTGTTTCCTCCATTATCTTTGAGTAATAATGGATTCCAACCTGGTGTAACTTTATAAATACGTTGTGGTGATGCTTTGGCTAAAAATAGACACTTCCTTGTTTGGGATAAACATCAATACTGGCTAAAATGAGCTACTTACTAGAATTGCTTATTGCATAATAAATTAAGAAAATATATAATATCTTACTTGTGAAGTATGAACTTAAGTTAGCAGAGCCAAGTATAATTAGAAGAGATCATGGATGGGTTACAAGCACAGGTCATGATTGGACCATAGGTTTTATCCTGAGAATAATCCCCTGCACTGCTCCTTAGAGACTTAGCCACACATTCAGGAGTAAAACTATCTCATATTTGGCATACCACTACTAATGACCTGCCACAACTCTTATCTCATGTTACCCACATTTATTACACGTAGCTACTTGTGAGAGTCTCTCCCAGTGAGTTGTATAAAAATGTCTTATTACTCGTCCTGCAAAGTGATTGTGATTGAACACTAATCAATAAATCGGTTACTAACAGCCATTCCTATAAACTAATGTTCTCCACACGTCACATGTGCTTATATTAGTATTTTTTATCAACAATAACTACGACAAGACACTCTTACAGGACTAAAACATGGGTTTATAAAGCTGTCACATAACTCATGTAAACATAGGAAATTACTGGTTCTCGCTCCTGCAGCACAGCTTAGTTCGACGCCTAAGTGGTTCAATTTTCCAGGTATGAATGAACGCATTTATTTAGATGCATATTCCTCCTACTCATTACACCATTTTTCAGCAAAGTGTCCATTATTGTATTGATTGAAGCATCGTTCTATTTTACCACTCATCCCACCATCACCCCAACATGCAAACAGCCACTACAGAGCTCAGTCAACACAATGTTAGGTGTGCAAGTCTTGTTCTTACCTTCATTTTGTTTGCTATTAACTTGACATTCTAGGGAACTATGGGTGTTGTAGCTATAGGCAGAAGACTTTGAGCTGATCAGAAGTGTGAAGAGTTGGAGTACAGATGTTAGCTTCTCACACACAACCCCACAATGTCAATGAAGGTAGTATAGGGCATTATGTTAAGCAAGCTCTCATATTTTATTGGTAGAAAATGACATCTGAAAGATACCAAATTATTCCCTACAAGGGTCAATAGGCTCATCCTTATGTATGGCCTTAGTAGAGAGGTTTCTGTATGCATGTAGCTAAGCTTGCATGTCGTGTATGTTAATTGCCTCTTGCATACGGTGATGACCACACGAACAAATGACAGAATTCTCACATGGAGAGACTCTGCAATAAACTGATAGTGAATGAGTTCTCATTAGCTACATTCACTAAACTCATTGAAGCGTGCCAACATAGGAAGGCTTATTTATACTAACACTTGTATTTCAAACTAATTCCCTCCACTATTGCATCCTGTTTGATTTACTGTGCAGCATCTAAATGATAGGTCAGTTTTATTGTCATAATCTATCATTCTGAAATAATCGTTATGCAGTTTTGATATTTGATCATTTACCAGCTCTAATTATGAATTGTAAAACCACCTAACAAACAGGTTACTTTCTTTATCTCTAGTTTCAAGCAAATCTAGATCTTCTTAGAACAGCTAGAGCTTCACTATAAACTGTATGTCAGCCATCTAGAACATACAGTTGCCAGGTGACTGGTACCCATGCACAACCAAACAGAATGACATACTTCCTCTTCATACATACCCACAGTAAACAGCGATGCTGGCCACCATCGGCTAATGTACACAGCAAGCAGCCGCGGTGCTCTGATTAATGTTATTCATTAACCCGCCGTTTCACATTTTCCGCGCATGCCCAGTAAAATTTTAACATGGCTTATCCGCGAGACAAATGGCGGGTAGGCAAAACTCGTACAATGGAGTACCACATCTTCTGTCTTGGCTAACACACCTTCCAGAACTTGAGGTGACTAGTGCGTCATCTTAGTAGAACGTGTGAGAGTTCATGAAACCCCAGGTCTACCTCGTAAGCTTACCTACGTAGTTATGGGCGAGAAAGTGGGCGACGAAGAGTACCAAAAGAAGTCTCAAGAATTCGTGACTAAACTGGTGGAATTCCACGAGAAAAATGGGTAAGCTGACGTGAGTATTTGTAGAGGATGAAGTACTCCTCACGTAAAAGGGGTGGGGGCAAACGTGGGAATTCCTAATGAAATTTCTTGTGAGGTTGTGCTGAGTACGGGTGTAATTGAGGAAGATTCGGGCAGGCGAAGTAAGTTTCTTTTCTCCTACCTACTCCTACTCTGGTGTAGTGTGAGGGTAAGGTGACAAGCATTTTTTTTACAAGGGCAAGGAGTTTGAAGGGGGTGTCACCACTCCCCCTATAGAGTTTGTAGGTGGGAAAAAAAAAGTTAAAAAATAAAATAAAATTTTGTATGTGAAGCCTTTTGTCAGGTTCCTTGTGTCTGTCATTCTAGGACACCACTGCGCAGAATACCCACTCTCGGTGGACGAGAACTAGATGTGTACCATCTCTACAAGAAGGTCAAGTCACTGGGTGGGCAGGAAGTCGTCTCACAGGCTCGGCTATGGGGCGAGGTTGCACGCAGCTTCCATCTGCCAGCATCAGTCACCAGTGCTTCCTACGCAGTGAGACAGCACTATGTCAAGTAAGATATAGTATCTGTTAGTGGTAGTGGGATAGGACGAGAGAAGGCTGCTGTAGATTAGATAGAAACATTAGGGCCAATGGCTAGGATCCCGAGGTCTCATTTTGTGTCACCAACCAGTTTAATTTGTATTTGATAAGGTTGCTCTCAAGATAACAATTAGTTTTATGTGATAAGTCAGATGGTGTTCATCTTCCTATATCAGTTTGTCTAGTGTTGTTGTTACTCAGTTTCCCCCTTACTATGCAAGTATATATGAGATTAAAATACATATAGGGTGTGTGGAAACGATGATTTAGAGGGAGTGCCTTTAGTGGGTGTGGCATGCTTACTGCTCACTATGGAGTGCTTGCAGTCTCAGTCAATGGCGGGCCCTGGATGGTTGTTGTGGCCAACACAGAGTACATGCACACTGTAGTGTCAGTCAATGTATCCATCAGTGGAAGTGAGAGTTTGGAATGTCAGTGGAAGTGGAGTGAGCTTGGCTTGCTTTGGCTGGCCACCATGTGGTCAACCAGACACTTAAATTTGTGTCTTTTAGCGTATTATTGGGAGTTTGGCTGCTCTTTTCCCATGCTAACTATTGTCCCTTGTAGGGTAGTCACATCACAGCTACAGACTCTAGAGAGACTCTAGATCATCCGTAGTGATGGGACATGCGTTCAGTAGTGATAGCTTGCTTGGTAAGGTTGCTTAGCATACCGTCAAGCTAACCCACATTCTATCACCTTCCGTCTAACACATGTAACGTGATTGAGAAGGCTCCGTTTATGGGTGTGGTCAGCCATGCCTGAAGACGGTGTTTAGAAATAGGGGACATCAATTCATGGCCTTAGCAAGGACAGTCCTCAGATAGCCCCCAATGGCCACAAGTATGACTGGTGTCATGTGACCTGCCTTTATTTGATCAGGCTCTCTCTCTGAGGTGTAGTTAGGCTCGGGTAGTTTCTATCGCAGTAAGCGCTAGTTAACTGTTAGTTATGTACCCGTAGTGCTCAGACACGGCTGGGCATACTTCACTTGTAGCTCATGTGTGGATTACACCAGCACTGAGGGAACTGTAGCTATACATTACACCAGCACTGAGGGAACTGTAGCTAGTACATTACACCAGCACTGAGGGAACTGTAGCTATACATTACACCAGCACTGAGGGAACTGTAGCTATACATTACACCAGCACTGAGGGAACTGTAGCTAGTACATTACACCAGCACTGAGGGAACTGTAGCTATACATTACACCAGCACTGAGGGAACTGTAGCTATACATTACACCAGCACCGAGGGAACTGTAGCTAGTACATTACACCAGCACTGAGGGAACTGTAGCTATACATTACACCAGCACTGAGGGAACTGTAGCTATACATTACACCAGCACTGAGGGAACTGTAGCTAGTACATTACACCAGCACTGAGGGAACTGTAGCTATACATTACACCAGCACTGAGGGAACTGTAGCTATACATTACACTATCATCTCTCCACAACAACAGGAATACAAAGTTGTAAACTGAAGGACACAACCTGGCTGGTACGTGGCTATGCTGTTGACAGTTCTACAGTTAGCCTTCACATGAATACATGCTGAGGGCTTTTGTACGTAATGTATGAATGTATAATTGTGTGTATATATATATATATATATATATATATATATATATTGGCATTTATTCATTCATTAAAGAATCTGAATCAGAAGGCTTTTTCTGTTATAATAAGAAAAGCATGTCACTACACCTATGTTTCCCTCTATCCTGCGTAGGTTGCTGGAGAAGTACGAGATCTATGAGCTGGACCCTGATAATTACTTCAAGAGTGTCCACTATGTGCCACCACCAGCCACGCCTACCTTCCAAATCCCCTCTCCTTCTGGCCAGTCCTCCACCAGGTCATCCCTACACCAGCTCTCCTCCACCCACGACCCCGCCTTCACCCACAAGTCCAGGGTCGTCATCCCTCCCCTCCCTAAAGTGACTTTCAACTCCTCCACCCCTCCTCTGTCTAACAATGCCAGACTAATATCAGCGTCGCTGGCATCCTCAAGCCTCACTGGAAACACCACCACCACTGGTGTGCCAGCAAGAGACAAGACTGGTTTCGATCGCCTGGCCCGGTCTCTGCTGTCTGGCTATCCTAACGAGGTGGATATGGTACTCAATGTGCTTACCGTGCTAGCGTACAAGGCGCCAGGAGCCCTGCCCACTAACGAGGTATAGATAGGGACTTCCGATGCACTCTGTACTATGAATGGGTAGTGTAATCCTCAAAAGGTAAATGTTTGTGTGGGGCTTAATTATCAAAGTGGAGTTGCAATTCTTCACCTGAAGTAGGAGTATCGGCCCTGTAAGAAGAGCTGCATACTGTGAATTCTATACATTCTTGCCCTCATTGTGTCGCATTGGAAAACACTTCATTCCTGGAACACATAATGTAAAGGAACACATGCCTAGTGTCATGGAATGCAGTTGATTTGCTCATAATGCAGTGTCCAGCTGGCTAGCTTATTTTCTAGCGATTAAAAAAATGTAACTGCATATGAGATAATAATTACTTTAAAAACAGTCAATGTTTATATGACGTGTGTGTGTATGTATGTGTGTGTGTATGTGTGTAGGTTCCTCGACTAGTTAGTCTGCTGCTGAGTCATGTTGGTGTATTCCCTACCTGTGGTGATCACGGTGAGAGTTTGTATGGGTGTGGCATTATTACAGTGTACTTGGAAGGGGGAGGGGTCGAATGTAGTGCAACTGTGTCCATCTGTATTTGTAACCAACTTGAGTTGCCGATTGCTTCCATAGGTGATTTGGGACTGGAAACCCTTTACCATGAATGCTGGCACCCACCGGGCAGTGAGACTGACTTTATTGAGGTGAGTTTGGTGTATATGCAACTGTTCTGCTGAGTAAAGCTCAGGTACCTCCCCTCATGTGTGTGTGTGTGTCTCTGTCTCTCTCATAGTTCTGGAATGTGACAGCTCCCGAGTGGGCGTGTGCCGCAGTTTTACCCAACTACCACTATGTCTGTAAGTCCACCCTGTACCAATTGTATCCCGTATACAAGTAGTTTTTGCTAATACTTGAGCCATACTGGACTGTGGTGTGCAATACAAGACATTGCCACCTCTGTCATCTTCTTGCCAATCAGTGGGGCCATTTATCAACCAGTGATGCTAGAAAGTAACTTGTGAGGATAATTAGATAGTAGGTCCCTTGCCTGTACAGGTGAAAAGGTGTCATTGTGCTTGGCTGTTTAGTGCAGTGAGTTGGTTTACTAAACTGAGGGACTTCTAATGTCATCATACTTCCTGCACCTGCACATATATTAGTGCAGTGATGAGTTGCGTATAATTGCACTTTTTTTTTTATTGATAAAGAAATTTGAAAAATCTGTTAGTTGATTTTAAAAATCATAAACATTCGTGATAAAACTATTCTGTCAGTATTTGATACAAGCCGTGAACATCATTTAGTGGTACCTTGTTTCCTGGTCTGTAGCTTGCCATCAACACAATGGGCTGTTTTCATCTCGCCGGGGCACTGGCACTCGGGCGACTGAGAGCTATCGTGTGGAGCAAGTGGTCACCATCCTCAGCAACCTGGTCCTCTCCACCAAGTTTGTGGCGTCCATTGCCAGACACGAGGACGTCCTTCGGTTCCTAGTCCTGGCCTCATCCTGCGCTCTCCCAGACATACAGACCACTGCCATGGACATGCTCATTGAGATTGGCCCTTACCTCAGTATTCCAAGCTCCTCCCCTTGCTCCTCCCCTCCCTCTTCGCCCCGTGTGACGTATCCTTCACAGTTCTGGGAGATGCAGTATCCATTGGAACTGGTCTTCAGGAGCTTGTTGGAGTCCCTCATGGGCCAGGACCGTGCTACTGTGCTCAAGAGTGAGTTTGTTGGTTTAGCAACTATACAGTCTGCCAAAGGTCATATTTGAGATAATGTTATAGGAAATTGATTAGTACAAATGAATAGTAGTAGTAGTATCCTAATATGTTCAGGGATTGATTAGTTGACATTGTAGTGTGGGAAGTACCATGTGGTGTGGGGGTACACACACACGCACACACATGCACTCATACACATACACATGCATACATACACACACACTCACACACATACACATGCATACGTACACACACACTCACACATTCACATGCACACACATATACATACACACACACTCACACACACATGGGGATGATTTGTTCGTGTGTGTGTGTGTTTTTGGAAGGTTTGGAGGTTATATGTCACACTTCTTGGGACGGTTCCAACCGGATGCTATTGGCAACCTTGGGAAAGGAGGTGTGGACTCGTGTGTTCAAACTCCTCCTACTTCCTGACGTACAGGTCTTGCTGCTGTGTCTAGACTTGCTATATTCTGTCACTTCTCCGTTTAACTCACCGGCCTCTCCGCTCATTCTATCAGTGTTCAAGTATGTATGGGAAGGGGTGTGGCTTATATGGAATCAGCTGCTAAGGTAGCTGTATCAATAGTCATA
>WLWD01003064.1_pt1 | contig 69740 bp, 50 predicted proteins | sample 6712731 | NCBI WGS metagenome assembly WLWD01 (sample SAMN12718690, study PRJNA576275) | sponge metagenome | isolation source: marine sponge | host: Mycale hentscheli | place: New Zealand: South Island, Marlborough, Capsize Point | collected 2014-11-01 | reverse complement strand
TAGCTTTTGCTCTATGGGATTCTTAATAATCATTTTCTATTCTCCTACAAAGAATCGGTTCTTGAGATTCAGGTTCTCAAGTCAGATCTTTAACAAGCTGTATAACCTTCTGTGACTGTCAATACTAGCAGTGTTTACTCTAGACCTGCCAGGTATTCCATCATTGGTTGCTTACTTGAAATAAAATTAGCCCCATGCTCAACAAACCAATATAATTCTACCGTAGCAACCAAAGTGTATGGGCGTGTATCACCAAGCATGACTGTTTTCCACATCTCACTCATTTGACACTCGTCTCACTCATTTTACACTAAACTGTCACTCTTTTGCAAATATTGAGGTTGAGGTCTCTGCGTTACTCACCTGTACCAGCAGTACTTCTCTGCAAATAACAGGCCCTTCACACACTCCATATTATCACCACGCCGACCTGACCGGCCTAAGTTAAAGATAACACATTACGGTGATGATGTTCTAATTATAGCACACCTGAAAGGGTTGGGCTCATCTAATTAAGATTGTTGATAAGTACTTGGGATTGCAAGGTCGATAGAAGTTACTAGCTCCTAGCTAGACGTTCCACGTACTTTTACTGTAGCAATTAGCGTATCTAACATTTGTTCGCAAAGCATACGACAAGCTATTTATATGCGTATAGCAAACAAGCCGCAGTCATGTCCTTCTGCCTGAATTTGTACATCTACAAATTTTAAGGCTATAGTTTTTTATTTAGTATGTAAAAGACAAGTAATTTGATTTGTTACTGCATTGGTTGTTTTAGAATATAAACTATCATACACATATACTTCTCCTGTATTAGCACCTACAGTGCTTACCATTAATTAACAAATGTGCACAATCTGTATAAAAGCTTCCTCCGTTGGAGTAAAAGCATATGTTTGACTAAGACAAGGAGATTGAAATCCATATTTAAGATTTGACTGATGTTTTAGGATATTTTGTGCAGCAGTAATTAAGCTATCATTTATCCGTTCAGAAGAACTTAGCAAAATATCTCTGTCAGCTTCTGTCAATGTACACAAGCTATTCTTGAGCCAATTTTTTGGACACTTTGATAATGATACATGGATGCTATCTACATCAATGACGGAAGAACTTCTGCTGGGGAACACTTTGGAAATGGAAAAGAAAATTTATTTTCCTTCATGACAGGAAATGGAAAAGAAAATTTATTTTCCTTCATGACAGGATCATGTTGTTGAAGAAGTGAACTTAACTTTTTAATGAAAATAACTTCTTAGCTACTATAGAATTGCAGGGTTGATCTGTTAAAGTAGAAATATTTGATCTTCTATCTGACAAGTTCAATTTATCAGCTTGAACAGATAATGTGGACTTATATTCCTGCATTCCTTTTTTTTCTTTCATATTCTTTGTCTAGTAAAAGTGAATTTGAGTTTTCCTTTAATGAGACAGATTGATCTTTTGAGCACATGTCCTGTCCACTGTATTTTCACTATCATTGATGCACGATTTTTTTCCTTCCTGATATCTTGTCACTACAACTTCGGCTCCGTTTTCTTGGCAATGCTAATATTATTTTGATGTATCCTCCCTTCAGTTAGTGTTTCACCTATACTTAATATTACTGCAATAAGAGATGGTAGCACTCACTACTGCATGGACAACTACAGCTCTCATGTGGGAATAAACAAACAACATAGCTTGTTTGCTGTTCCAAGAACATTAAACAAATGTATGGTTGTTTCTACATTCCTGGTCGGTCTTTTTTCTTGAAACTTGGTTTAAGAGCTATCTGTTGGTATCTGTTTCAACTGCAACAACAAAGTAAGCGTACATTGAACACAAAACGAGGAATAAATACATAGCATAACTCCATGGTAGGCATAAAGAAAACCCTGAGCAATGTGGCGAATATGAACAAAACCTTTATATCAGGAAATTTGGGTAAAAGACCCCCCCCCCCCCCCCCCCCCCCCCCCTCCCCCCAGCCCAGCCCTCCCTCCTACCACCCTCACTCAAGGAATCCACCCCCACTCATTTATACTCTATCTACAATGCTTTATTCTGGGTAATTTTTAGGATCATTATATGGGGTGTCAGGTTACACAAGGGGAGCCAAATTGTCTAGCAAGAGAGAGGAAAAAATAGCACTTATCTTTACTGGGAAATAGGTCCATATTAAGCACTGTTAATTAATAGTGATATGCATACCTTCTTGCTTGGATGATTAAAATAATTCCCCCTACTACTAGGTATTGTATTTGGTTAACCAACTGATAAGCATTACTATAAGAAGTTGTAGCTACAATAGTACAGAAGTTGTAATGACTAAAGCCATCTGCTAAAATTGATAACTGCTCTCAGCTCTATAGCTATAGTAGCAATTTGCTGCATCATTTTCAGCCCAAAGCTGTTACTTAATGTTATAGAACAGGGAAAATCAAGTTTCTAAATTCTAGAGATAATGGAAGGAAAAAATGTGAATTTTAAATTTTTTGGAAAAATTAAAGACTCGAAAAACATTTTAACTCCTCCTAGTCAAGTGTGCAGAAGCTACTGGTGGAACAGGTGGCAGAGAAGATGTAAGATTCAAAATATTTGTATTACTTCTAAAGCAGCTTTGATCACTCTGTTATGTCTCCTGTTCCTGCAAACTCTATGTGGACTAGTGATCGGTCCAATTTTCTATATCTTTCAGAAAACATGGTTGATGAGTTATTTCACAATAATAAAATATGGTGAGGTAACCATTGTATTTTTAGTTTATCCATTGGCGGGATATTTGGCTGACAATGTGATTGGCAGGTATAAAACATTCTCAAAAACCATTGAAATACTAATATACTCACTAAGTGTAATATTTTTGCTCTTATTTATTGTTGTAATTGTCAAATCCTTGTCTTCCAGCCAAACTGCAAGTGTTGTCGAAGATACAATATTAGTACTAATGGTTATCTCTATTGTGGTCAGTATTCCCCCATATTTAGGGTTCTATGCTAATGTAATTCAATTTGGTATGGAGCAGCTCTACGACTCACCAGCTGATCATAAAAGATTGTATATCTATTGGTATGTATGGATTACAAATTATTTTCCAATGCTAATATACTTACCGTTGAATATGATAGAAAATGCACATAGCATTAATATTTTCAATCCATCTCCTTGGACTGTGGCTGGTATTACATTGGTCCTTATATTCGGATTGTTATCATTCAGTTTACTTGCTGTCTGCTCTTTAATAGTCCACCGTAAGAAGGAGTGGTTTCTCATAAATCCATCCAGAAATAACCCTATTAAGACAGTCTACAGAATAACTCGCTTTGCCAGGCATCACAAAGTTCCGGTCAATCGTAGTGCATTCACTTACTGTGAAGACGAGATACCCACTGGACTAGATCTTGCCAAATCCAAATATGGAGGTCCTTTTACTACAGATGAAGTAGAAGGTGTAAAGGCTTTTTATGGAATTTTAAAAGTAATTATGTGTCAGGGTATAGTGTACTTTGCATTTTACGCTTCCAACCCAGATGATATATTTAATGAAAATAAACACTTTATTGTAGATGGAAACGTTATCTCTTCTGCTGTTGGTCTGGTATTAATGGTTCTGTATTTGTGTGTGTGTAAACCATTGTGTTGTCATCATTCCCTTAATATGTTTAAAAAAATGGGTTTGGGAATTCTTCTTTTGCTGGCATCACTTTTAATGTTACTTATCGGCATACTTTTGAAAATCGACAGTAATGGATTGGAAAGTTGTGTCTACTCATGGCCAGGAATTGGCACTGTTAGCTTCAAGTCTTTCTTTAACATAATTCCTCCAGTTTTGTCAGGAATTTCAATTCTGTTGTTAAATATAGGACTGTTTGAGCTTATCAGTGCCCAGAGTCCTCCCTCCATGAATGGGCTACTCATTGGTGTTTCTTTTGCAGTACGAGGACTATTTCAAGGTTTAGGTATATTAGCTGTAATTTCATTCAAAGCAACTAGGCTAAAACATCCCACTTGTGGCTTGACATATTATGGATTAAATATAGTAGTCACTATTGTGTCTTTCTTTATATATGTGTACTTCTCTCGAAAGTATAAGTACCGTCAAAGAGATGAAATTTGTAACGTCTATCGCTATGCAGAAGAATATTACTCCAGATACCAAGAAGAGGATTGACTGACATTGTGTTCTTAAGCAAAAAAAATGTTTGATATCATCATCACATATTTTGTTTCATTTGTTTTTGCACGTTAGCTATTGGTTTCATGATAGTAAAATTGTTATGTGTCATTTCTTCCCATTGAATGAACACTGAAGCAGCAAAGAGTGTTTTAATAATTTCATGTATTTCGCTTTGAAACTTTCAATTTTAAAATTTAAAATTCTTATTATGTGAACACTAGGTTCAGGGCTGTGCAGGTGGTGTGATTTGTAAATGTTTTGTGAAGCTCTATTTAAACCGTAATATTTCGGCCTTTGGGATGACCTTCTATAGTGGTGACTGCCAGTGAAGTGAGTAAATATGTGCATAACTAAATAGAGAAAGGATAACTAGAATGCGAACAGCTAAATGGAGACAGAGAATAGGTGTAGCTTCAGAGGACTGGATGGTGTAATAAAAACAGAAAGAGTGGTGGAGACGACTCAATTAGCAATTAGAAAATGATTATCGTTAGTATATTGTTGTCACTTTGAGTCATTTTGTCTGTCCCAGTGACAATATAAATAGCTAAACTAATGGCATTGTGAAGTGCTGATCAATTTTTCCAAATTTATTAGTTGGCTAAGCCCTTTATTAGGGTGAAAGGGTTAATATACATTGGTGAACAAAAGAACCCCAACATACGATGCATTAATTACTAATACATTGTTGCTGTAGAAATGAGAAATTAGAACAGAACTTAAACAACTACATAAATTAGAAATAATCACTGCTTCAGTAAATACCCATACGGTTAACATTTAAAGCAATACAAGTGTAATGTGTGTGCTCTTATAATTCATTTTGAAACAGTTTTCTAGCAAATTGCGTAAGGTTCAACTATCTTTTCATCCCTCAAATGTTACAATTCATGCTTGGAGAAATAATCACTAAAACTTCATTAGTTACTTAGTACATTATTAATCCCCACATTACCAAGTAGCTAGCTAAAGTTCAGCTTGAATTTCCCTTTATGCTGGAGCTAGTAGCTCTGATAAGCTTTCTTTGAGCGATGTAATAAGCTATGAATTAAAGCATTCAACAACAGGAGACTCAGTATAACAGCTATAATGTAACTCTGCAGTTAGTGCTTTGTTATTGTTATAATTGATAACACTGTCGGAAAACATGTCCAAGAAATGCCATTATGTTATGCTAATAAATTCAAGCACTATCATACAGCTTAATGTACATTTGATACATGATTATTGTCTCCATGTGCTCATGTGGACTTGAGTCAAATAAATTGTTTTTACTGTCAAAGCTGGGAACCAAGCTACTTTTAACCAGATATCATGAAGTCCAGGTAGCCACTTATTCTAAACTGGTGGAGTTACTAAAGTTTTAATGTAAAAAACAAAGAAACTATCAAGCAAATAATACCAATACTATAAAACATGTTTTAATGTGGCATAGAAATGGCTAAAAGGGGTAAACAGATTGCTAAATAGAAGAAAACAGTCTTGGTCTCTAGACTATGCTTGAAATTTGCTAGGTCAAACTGCTTAAAAATAATGTGAATTTGAGAAGTCTACCATTTCTGACATTCAGAAAGCAAGGTAAAGTTGACAACTTTTGTTTCCAGACTATAAATAGCACTTTTGGATCCTTAATAATGATAGCATCAAGAATTTTTTCTTTTCGTTGCTGCTACGCAATCAGTTTGATTATACAAACCATTAAATGTTGGTTTTATGAAAGTCAACCCAACTAGCTTGTTCAGATAATCATCATTCCATTGTATTTCATTTGTACATTTTTCAAATCCCTAGATAAGTTTAACATAGAATTCATAAACACAAACACAATGAAATAAATCTGGTGGCTCTCACCCAGCAAGTATCCAAAGCAGGTGAAGAATGGAAAGGGATCCAATTTGATATGGCTACAGATACACGCAGCCACTTTTTTCGATCCCCCAGCTTCTTCATATTTTTCATCATCTGCTGAGAACACCCCCCACGGCCCCAACAGCACCAAATGATGCCATCTTCTTTAATCCTGCCTTCAGCGCCTTCATCTTTGTTCTCTACTTTGCCTTCAAAATACATAGTTGAAGCATCCTTCAAGAAGGAGTCCGGGTCATTCTCATAGTCACTAATGTCCGATTCTATAGAAATCTCAGTGAAGTAGGGATAGTGTGCTGCCATTACAACAAAATACAACATGAATAAAGCTACACAGCTACTTGATTGGATTTCAGAAGTTTACGTTAGCAAATTCAAAATCTGTAGTCATTCTCACTTAGTGGATTTTTTTTTAATGAAAATGAATAGAGGGCTAATTACTGACTAGCTAAATGTCAGTTAGCTTAACACAACAAAGAATTATAAGAATAGCATTAGAACACAGACTTAATCAAATACCTATATTAATGGCTATCATTGCTCTAGTGTTGACAAGAGTACAAAATTGGATCCAATAATTGCCTAATAAGTTTACAATATATGGTATGTACTAATTAACTTTTTTAGTAGTAATAATACTAGTGATGTGCTCGAGTACAAATGGCGAGCGAGCCTAAAGCTACACTATTGTTATATTATTGATTTTAACTTCTAACACTCAAAGCTACTAAAAATAAGGTCGAGTTTATAAGTTACGTTTATACGGTATTTCAATGCCATAGTAACCACTCGCCGCAACTGTTTCTAGTTTAAATAGTGGGATGAGAAAAGGTGAGCATGAGTGGAGAATATACATATGGAAAAGAAGTGTTTGCATGAACATGTGTGTATAACTGTTCCACAAAATCGCATAATGATACAGAATGAATGGAGGGTAGGGTAACTGTTAATGGATCAATGTTTATTTAGCTGCAGGAAGAGGTGACTAGCAGGTGTGGTGTGAGCAGGGAAACTTAATACAGCATTAGGGCAAACGGGAGAACATTGAAACACTGAATAAGTGAACACAAGAGATGTCTATACATTCCTCAATCACATGTCACATCAGTATTGGCAGAACATGCACTAAAAAATCATGCAATAGATTAGGATGGCTGTTAAGGAAAAGCTCTTTCTGTAGTCTTGGTATGTAAAAAAGAGAGAAATTGCAGCAATTGAGAGGCGAGAGGTTGGACCACTGCCCAATTGCTTTGTTCATGCTAGCCTCAAGAAACAATCACTTCACGTGAGACTAGGTTGCCATAATAGCAATAAACGTGTCTTGTGTGTGTGTGTGTGTGCGTATGTGTGTGCATGCATTTGTGGAAAGAGAGAGAGCAACCATGGACAAACAGTATGTGGCGCTTCCGGATCCAACCTGGGAGAGAACGAACTCGGGGGTCTTTTTCAGTCTGTGACTAAGTCGAATTTCATTTCAACCTACTGAGATTTGGGTGTCCATTTGGGCGGAGGGAGGGGGGGGGGGGTTATGGTACAAGGATTTGTCAGTGAAAGTAATGACTGCGGGGGAGGGGAGGGGGGGGGGGCAATTCAGCCAGGCCAGCTGTTATGTTACAAATATCATTGTTGTCTGTGTTTTTTGGTATTGTATGGAGGTTCCGGATCCTAACCTGGGAGGGATCATTCAGTCTGTGACACCATCCATGCCGGGTAAGTTGAATTCCACGTGTGTGCTTGTACTGCTTTTCATTTTAAAATTACACTTTCTCAATACAACGATTGTTTCTCTCATGGACAGTGTGGAGTATAAATACCAGGGGTTCATACAGTGGGAGGCTAGCCCTGCCCCCCCCCCCCCCCCCCCCCCCCCCCCCCCCCACCCCCCCCCCCCCCCCCCCCCCCCCCCCCCCCCCCTTCCTAGAATTTTGGGAGTTAAATAGAAATGAACATTTTGGAAGCATTTATTTTTAGTCTGATAACCGAACACTGATCATCAGTGTGAAGTATAGACTCTTATGCAAAGATTGCATCAAAGTAGTGTAGGTTCCAAAAAATGGGTGTGGAGAAGTACACTCGGAGCTCCACCCCCCCAAACAAAAATCCTGTATGAAACCGCATACAATACATCATAAAGTTGCAATTATATAGGATCATGAATAATTTGTTGTTTGTATTACAAATATCTTTGTTGTCTGTGTTTTTGTATATATGAAATTGTTTTATAGTGGAGCTCGACGTCCGATGGCATATGTTCCTTATGGACACTCATAGATGTCTCCTACATGATTACAATCAGAACCAAACACAACAAACAACATATTTTATTGTTGAACTAATATAATATTGGTATAAAATACATCAAACAATATTATTTCTATTTTTTTTTTTTTATGGGAAAAGTGAAATTTTTTGGGAAAAACATTTTTTTTTTAAAGTATTAGTAGAGGGCCTAAATATTATTCAATTTTCTCAATCAAAAAATGAGGGGAATCCCAAACTCTTGGTCTATTTCGTGATATATGGTTGCTATGGGGTTTTTCCAGCCAGCATTGAGTTAAAAAAATAAAACGGTAATGCTCTATTCCGCGGTCGACGATTAGATTTTTCCACCCGTACAAACAGAATCATAGCATAACACTAAACTGCTTTATATTATTAGGCTGCTACAATACAATCATTGTAAAAAAAATAATGTAATAGCATCACTTTTATCTGTCATATTAATTGGAATCAGCCTGCATACAAATTCGTAGCACTACAATATCTTGTGTGAGTGACTCACACAAGTTGAAATTATGGTATTTCTAGAGACTAAAATCCTTGATACAATATTGATTCCGTTAAAAATTATTTTAATGTATAAAAGAATCATTTTAAAAATAAATAATATACATTTTTACAGGGTTTGCACGATAACATTAAAATGACAAAAATTGTTTATTCCATTAATATAGGGTCAGTTGCTACTTCCTCGAAACTGAAAGAAACCTCATCTCCCTTGAACAGATGACAATTGAGAGCTTGCCGCTGAGGAACCAGCCTTCTTCCTCTTACATAAGTATTCCAGACACACTTCTCAGAATTGGTGAGACCTGCCAGTTCATGAAGCTGATAGGCATTCCTACCAGAATATTTGACACTGAAAGCATAATCATTTCCATTTTTTTTGACTGCAACTCTTAGAAGGGTCGCCACTGACTGGTAAAAGATTTTATGATAATATCTTGTTCTGGCATAAAAAGTGAGAAGAAGATTGTCTGGTAACTCTGTCATATCATTGCAGCACCCCGAGTCATTACATTCTAGAGTATAGTTGAATGAAGAAGTGACCATCTAAATCATTAAAAGACAAACTAGGGCATGAAATAATTATAATATGTATTTTAAAATTTGTGGCTTACTCTGTTTTTATTTCGACGGGCACTGCTGAAGGCTAGACAGGCACTTATTATTAACAATGTAGCACAAAGCAGTTGAAGAGTTTTCATTTTAGAATGAAGTAGATGAAAGTATTTACAAGTTCTTGTTAATGTTATTATGATGTAGCTAAATGGTTGAACTGGTTTATATACCTACTCCTCCACTTCAATAAATATCTAAATATGGTAAAAGTTAGTTCATAGTATCACTCAGTCTGGCATCAGATGGTAGAGTTTATTAAGTCACTTAATAGACCAGTTGTTCATGTTAGGAGTCAACATCTGGAGATAAGTATCCAATCATCTACAATGAAGGCAAGTGTCATATTTGATTAGCTGTAAGCTCTGATAAATATGAGTCACTATTCTTATACCCATCTCTCTCTCCGTGCACTAAAAGGCTAAGCAACTAATATAACACAAACTTAATTATAATATGTTACTTCAGTCAGCATGCCACTTGGCAGCTAAGCATTTTGTAAGCTAAAAACTTAATAGTATAGGGAAATTATAACCACATTATTTTCAATATGCACAGTTCATGTCTCATTGGGATTTGCTTGGCCAACATGGATGAGATTTGGAGATATGATATCATGGAAAACTGAGGTATTCAGGATTAATAGCACAAGTGGGACAAGATAATTTTCAGGAGGCATAACAGAGTAAAATTATTCAGTTATTCTCAGCTGAAATAATTATAATAATAGCACATTTTCTTGTTTTAACAGCCAATATTGTTAATTAAACCTTAACCCGACATTTTGAATTCTTCTGTCGGGTTAAGTTTTAATTAACAATATTGGCTGTTAGAACGAGAAAATTTGCTATTATCAGAGTAAAATTTCTTGCCACCAACTGCTATTAATTTGAATACCACAGTTTTCCGTGCTATCATGTGTTAAGATAAAATAATCTGCAGTTGTGAAATCATAATCTTATACGATATTTTCGTCAAAGAAATTTCCCCACTCTAGTTATGCTATTATCACTTATGGAATTAGTGTTTCCAATTTAATAAAGATGAGTCACACCAACACACACACACACGAATATATGTATATCAGTTACTTTGAACCAAAATAAGTTAGCTCCAGTCAATCAGCAATCACTGAACTCAAAAATAATTGCCATCATATACATAACAGTTAGATTAGATAGAGTAGGCCTTATTTAGAAAATGACAGAGTTCACAGTTCTTCAGCAAGTCATTTTTAATCATTTCATGGTGGCCACTATTTTCCAGCTGATTTCATTGGGACTGCCAATTGTTCCATTAACCCAAGCATGGACATGAGCTTTCTTCTCTCCTTTAGTCCAGTTCAAGGTGGCTTTACCATTTCCACTGCCAATAGTCAGTGCATTAGAACTGTTATCACTAGTATGAAATCCCAATGCAATAGTACCCTCTGGTACATCATAGTAATAATCTTCTCTATGCCCTTGGAAACGACTTCCTCGAATATTCCCAGTGGCTATAACTATTTCTTTCTGAGCCATTAGCTACTCACTCCAATTGACCAGGGACATATGAGTCCATTCCCCAACAACCACACTTGGTTACAAGTTGCGGACTTGTGGTAAGATTGTGGGATAAGAACGCTGTTGCTGCATCACAAGGGGTTTCACCAAATCATATTTTCCTGAACTGTCACCTGTTCAGCACATTCCTTGAACCAAGTTTGGTTTTTGCTTTGTTAATGTCACTTTGCTGATTCATGCTGACCCATTTCTAATTATGAGACTGGTTTCTAGACATTAAAATAAAATATTTACCGAGTCAACCTTACCCCCTACAGGAGATCAAACTGGAAGAAGGGAACATTCAGTTAGTTGATTTGTGGAAGACTCATATTGGAAGATACCTGCTATATACAATTACCAAAAGTATGGCATAATTTTTATAGCCCTTATTTGTTGCCAGGGGGCATCATTTCACCTACGTATTTGTGAGCTTTGCTTGCTTTCTTTCGTAAACTTTTGCTCCAGGAGAGAAATCGTGGTATAAGAAAGCTTGAGATGTTCCAGTTCAAAGTCAGGGGCGGATCCAGCTAGGCCTGGGCCAATTCTGCTCAATTTTTCACCTATTACGCTCTGCTCCAATCCTTGTCAAATTTACCTATTATGCTTTGACATTTATCTATTATGCTCCTATTATGTCCAATCAAATACTCCAATAACGATGGAAAATTATTAATTAGAGTCATAATGATAGTGCACTTGGGTGTTCAAAGAAAATGTACTATGAATCAGTATATTACCACAGAGTCCAAATGTAACCTGTGTTTTCACATGTGTCAGAGCCTCTTCTCTCATAACCGATGCAAGCTTAGACAACTATTTAATTACTTGCATTTCAATTTTTTTTTTAAATCCTCAAAAACCACCTATTATGCTGGCATTATGGTCGATGCTTTGGCACACCTATTATGCCCAAAATTATGCTGGCATAATTGGCTCAGTCCTAGATCCAGCACTAGAAAGGGAGGGGCCCAAATATAAATTTTTCAAAAGCTTGGTTGGGAGGGGGGCCTTGGCCCCTGGCCCCACCCACCCTGGATCCTCACCTGAAAGTTTCAGTAATATAAATTAAACTTATATTCTTTGGGTTGCTGACTAATATACAAGTAAAATAGCTTGGAATTTCAGTGCAGCAAGAAGCAATCTTGTAATAATTTAATAAATATGAATTCTACCATGGTACATTCAAACTGTCCAATCAGAATGTTCAATTTGGAGTGTACATATTTCATACCCACCTCCTAGGAGGTGAATAAGTAAACCATCCAATCAAAATTAGCTTTTCTGCGATTTCTATAGCCAAGAACAATGATTCAAGTCGGTAGCACCACTCTGTGCTCGGTCGGTACAGGGTTAATTTTCTCTATTTTAAACTCAGTGATTAATAGGTACCAATTGAGGCTTATTTCCAATGTGAAAAATAGATTTTTCATACATTATTGCTGTCTTGTACATTGAAAGTATAATGCACAGATTGCTATACCATAAAGTGATAATCATATGTTACTAAATCAAGGTTAACAACCTAATGTTAATCCTCAATTATTGATAAATAAATTATTACCACACACTAGCTAATTGAGTATTTTAAAACATAACTGCTGTAATAGTCCAGTACAAATTGTGAAGTGGTGTTTCGATGAGGAGAGTAGTCCTTATCACTGAGAAATCCAAATCCAGATGAGATGAAAGTTAGGATGTGATTCACGTCAAAGTAATCCACTATAAATCCAAAATAAGTGAGACTACTACTCGTCTGCATTGCTGCTAGCCATCAATACTTGAAAGTTATGAAGTGTGCCCTTGATAGATTCATTTTTATATATTTTCAAAGCTCCAGAGGAATTGGTTGAATATAAGTCGGCTATGGAACTTGCTAAGATTTCCAGTTGATCTTTGTCCAACTTGCCATCTAAACCCTTCAGGATCAAGCTTGGCAAAGTAGCGCTCGAATTTCTATAGGTGAGTTCAAACTTGGAAGCATCAATCATCCAGCCTAGTTTTTGCAAGTATTGCATATACATGCGATACCAATCACTCAGCCTCTCAAACTTTCCATAGTAGTGTGAAGACATTATCTGAGCATACAGAACAGAGTCAAGGATATCTTGAACTCGCATGTCAGACATGTCTTGCTCAGCTATGACTATAGAACTTCCATCTACAAAATGACTGGTAGTGCTGGCGGACCTGGTACTGTACACAGAAGACTATCACAGGCATCAGAGTCAAGAGTAAATGCATCTTGCGTCTTACTTGTGAGTCAACTGGTACTTGAGAGGTGTAATGCCATAGAGTATTCAATAGAGTAAAGTTTGTATACTGATACTACCTTAATTGGAAGTCACTCACCTTATCACCTTATAAAGAATCTCAACCAATGGTATTGCTTCTATACCACTTACTAGTATAAACCCAGACAAAGGAAACTTCTAGAATGGACAGTGCTGGCATTAAAAGAAATAGATCTTGTTTTGTGTTCCACTAGGTGTTCCAGTATTTTGTTTCCATACTCTCATTTTTAATACTCAGCATAGCCCTAGGGTAAATTCTGTATGTGTGTGCAGTTTATAGACAGATAGTATTTCTTATCCAACTATAGCTAGTTTAAACAACAAAAAAAGCAATAAACATTATATACTAGCTAAATTCAGACACTCCTGAATAACAATATATACAATTCCCTGTACATCTATCACAGCATTATTCTATGTTGTAGATTTTGACTATGCAATAGCTCAGCAAGTACCATAAATTGTATAAGTACATTCATGAGTACATTCTATTCACTACACTTTATACATAGCTACTGTCTCGACTTCACTTTACTTGCTGGTTAAATTGGCAGTTTTTAAGATTACAGTGTACTGTGAGTTTTTCACCTTAATATGCTGCAGATTGGAAATTTATTTTCTTTTCTTAATGACTGCATAAGAATTATCACCACCTAATTTATAGAAATGGGTGTTTATACAATTTTGTAATATAAATTATAATTTTTCAAACACAAAGCAAGCAAAAAGTACATTGAACATCATTAAATTGCATGAGAAGTTATTTTCTAAAATATAAGAATACAGTCGAACCTCTCTACAACAGCCAAGCATGGGGACAAGCGTGTTGGCCTTTGTAGAGAGTTTGACCTTATTTCGGAGTTTTTCTTTTTTTCTTCAAAATTTCATAAACTAATTATATATTAAATGAATGGTATATGAAAATGAACAAAAGTTTCAATGTCATTGTTCTTGCATATGAAATCATGTAATATTTGGAGCTTTTCCTTTTATTTTAAAAATTGCAACAACTAATTATGTTTATAAAGAGTGGTATATGAAATGATGAACAAAAATGTTTCAATGTCATTGTTCTTTGCAAAAGAAGTCATACAATGTCTTCTGTTTCATTGATGCGATGTGCAATGTAGCCAGTGAGTCTACAGCTATACCGAGTTTAGCTGAATCTTCAAGGTGGCCTCGACTGTCCAGAAAAGTCTGTACATCTTCTAAAGCTACTATAGCGTCCTTATAAGTTTTCACCCTTGAAACTGTCAACTGCGCTGTATCCTCTTCCTCACCTTCATCGCTTTCTTCACTTCGATCTTCTTGCAGGAGCTGATGCATGAAGTCTTCTTCCCACGTCAAGCTATCCAAATCGTTGCAAATAGGTAAGGAATCTTCTCCATTGACATATTCCTCTGGACTACAGCAGTTGGGTACCACATCCTTCATTAAGCTGACAAGGTCGGCTTCTGCAAATGGGTCATCCTCTATGCTACAAGAAACAATCTCCAACTCAGAGTTAAGGACACCTGCTTTCTTAAAACACTTGGCTATGGTCTCACCTGTCACCATGGCCCATGCCTGGGCAACCCATCGAATAGCTATTAGAATGTTAATGGACTTAGCCACTTCAAATGCACTTTGGCATTCATCAATTTTTGTTAGTACATACCGTAACAAAAAATGTTTGTAATGTACTTTAAAATTTTGAATAATGCCAAGGTCGAGAGGTTGCAATTTTGAAGTTGTATTAGCAGGCAAGAATATTATTTTAATGTTAGTAAGTTTTGATTCCAGATTGCTAGGGTGGCATTTAGCATTGTCCATCAATAATAAAATGGAACGTTGCCTATGAACCAACCTGCTATTTAACTTAGTTAGAACTGATTCCATTATATCTCCCGTCATCCATGCTTTTTTTTTATCATAATAATTAACAGGCAAGACACTTTTGTCAAACCGCTTTAAGCATCTAGGATTTGCTGAAGTCCATATGACAATTGGCTTTTCCTTACCCCCTGCTGCATTAACAAAAAAAGCCACTGTAATTCTCTGCTTACTTCTTTTGCCTCCTTTGCACTCCTTCCCCTTCTGTCCAAAGCCACTATCAGGTAAAGCACGCCAAAACACCCCAGTCTCGTCCATGTTCCAAACATTTTCTTTTGTGTAGCACCCTATTAGCTCTGGTAACCGTTCTTTCCAAGAATCTACAGTTGCTCCCTGTACATCTCCAGACTCCCCACAAATCTTAAACCGTTTAACATTGTACCTAGCCTTCCATTTCCCTAACCAGCCATTGGATCCCTTGAAATTTTCTATGCCCAATTGCTCAGCAATTACTTTGGCCTTTTCGATAAGCTGGGGACCACCAGGGTAAATATTTTTGGAACAAGCAAGCAGATACCATTCGTATAAGGCTTTATTTACCTCCTCAAATTCACACACACGTGACACTTTAAAAGAATGAATTTTGCTTCCTGAGGCATTAGCACTGAACATTGCCATAATGGACTCCTTATTTTTTATTATTTGAGCTACCTGAGTCCTGCCACATTCAAACCTTTCTGCTAAAGCACGATGACTAAGCCCATGATCCTTCTCAATTGCCTTGATAACCTCAACTTTCTTCTTTAGTGGTAGATAATTCCTCTTCTGCTTCACAACCGGCAATGAAGCCATGCTAATGCTACAACGCGGGGACCTCAGGTAAAGCCCACCACAAAGGAGGTGTGTCCGTCATAACTATGGCTAGCCAGGTCGTTACTGCTACTGAACTTCAAGTACTGGAAATAGACTCTTACATTAGGGGCTACCACGCATATACTGATGTATGGGTACCTATGGTAGGGGAATCACTATTGGTAAAGCCAGAGCCTGCAAATGCCAAAGATAAGAAAGCAGTGGCTATTTTGAAGGAGACTACTATTGTAGGTCATGTACCACAAAACCTGGCTCCACGGCTTTTCCAGTTTTTGAGAAGAGACGTCAACAAAGCATTTGCCGTGATACGAGGGGACAAAGTGAACAGAGGCGCTGGTTACGGTCTGGAAGTGCCGTGCATCTACCGCCTATACGGCCCTCCAGCCTATATCAATAAAATGAGGGAGCTGGTAAATGATCTGATTGCTGCTGGACATTTGTAATTCTGACTTGCTCTATATTCGAGTTTAAAATGACTAAATTGTTGTGCAAGCTATGCATGGGTGTGGCTAACTGGCCGTTGTGGGAGATAATTTTGTATTGCAATTTCACTGTGGGGTCCGGTAATATGACCGTTGTTCGGAGTTGGGAGTCAACCGTTTCTCAGAGTTTAAAATCTATTACAGACATGCGGATGGAGCTCCGTTCCCAGCGGAATGACCGTCGTTGAGAGTCTGACCGCTTTTCGGAGTCCCGTTGTAGAGAGGTTCGACTGTATTATACCATTTACAAATACACAATGAAATTGTTAGTAGCAATATATTGGTTATAATATATAAAAACATTTGGTAAAAAAATAGCAATCTCTAATGAAATGCATAAAAGTAGCCTTAATCGTTGGCAACATAATCATATTCCAGGGATAGCTGTTCTTCTTTCAAGAATGTAAGATGTTCAGAAAATGCTTGCAGCAAGTTTGCATTTGTCAGTTTTATTTTTTAGCTTATCTTCTATCGGAAGTGTTGTTAACTAACTTTCAACACCTCCGATGTTCCGATGTTCTTTTTGTTATGATACTGTTTAGAAATTTGAAACTCATAAACAATCAAAAAGAACTAAGATCACAACAGTAAGTGTTTGTCTCATTGGACTTACCTAGTTAGTGCCCATTACTTATGAAAATGTAAAAATGATCACATAACAGTTGTCATAACACAGTAAGAGTGATTGGTACATTCAAACTGTATGTGTAATACAAGATAACTTCATTATTTTAAGCACAATTTCCCAATAGGCACACACTCAACGTTAAATTATATTATTTCACATGCAAAGTTTATCTGGTTTTGTTATCAGAACCATCCGAGTCATAGTTAACATTATATATATAAACTTTTGGTCTATTTCGTGATATATGGGTTTTTCCCAGCCAGCATCGAGTTAAAAAAATAAAACGGTAATGCTCTATTCCGCGGTCGACGATTAGAATTTTCCGCACGCGTACAAACAAATTTTCATGTTCTAATTGATCTGGGTAGGGTTTTCGGGTGCATGTGTAGCGAGAAATACCACAGTGCCAATACCTCAAATGCTTTTCTCTCCAATGTCCTAAGCTACAGTCATCAAGAACTAACCTTACCACCTGATGAAGATTAAGTTATCTTGATTGAATTGTTGTGGTTTAAATTAAAACCAGATTTAAATAGTTTATAAACTCAATCATACTAACATACAGTTTAGTGATTAATGGATAGATAAAAATGTTTGAACAAGAGCAATTTCTGGAACTATGCAGTGTTCTGGAAAATCTTTTAAATTGTGTTGTTGTTGTTCTGTGGAAGGAGATGTAGCAGACATTATAGACATGACCAAGAAAAAACCAACAACACAACTACAAATTGGGAATAGCTGCAATATTAACACAAGAATGGCCTAACTAATTGGGAGACTGAAGCGAGACTCTCACTAATGAGTCTCAATTGAGATTTTGGTATATATTATTATAATATATATATATAATTATATATAATATTATATATAGCTAATATATATAATTATATTATGTATAATTATATATAATGGCAAAGTTCAAAGTGGCTATTGTGTGCAGTCTACCCCTGGTACTTTAAATATTAGCATGGGAGCAAGAAATTTAGTAGAATAGAAAAGACTTCAAAATAATGCCAGGAAAATAATATCATCAACAATAATAGCTAACAAATTAATAATAACAATAAAATAAAAACAATGATAAAAATAACTGATAATAATAAGACATGATAATAATATAATAATTAAAACAACAACAATAGTAACAACAACAATAATAATAAAGACAACAACAACAATAATAATAAAAACAAAAACAATACAATTATAAATAATAATAGTTATAGAATTAAAAAATGTTGTGTCAGTCACTCTTCAGCTCGGCTTGTCTCTTTAAGTTTTTGTTTAGCAATAGCACGTTTCCAATATATGTGATCCACCAGGAATGATGGGAGATACAGAATCAATCCCTACAAATAGCAATACAAAATTAATTAATGACTATAAATACAAATAAATCACTTGAATTGCATGAGGAAAACATCCAAAGGTGGTGTTTTGAATCCCAATGGTTGCCACGGCAGCCCTAGTGTAAGAGATAGGGGTGCGAACAAAGAAGCTGGACTTGACATTTCTGGTCATTGCAGTAGACACAAGCAGTGGAGCCACTGTCTACATTATTAACAAAATATATGCACTAGTACTTCATAATTTTAAGATAAATATATTTACACAGTTGCTGAAAGATAATGACCACTCTTTTCTGAGATAATAACACTTCAACATACAAACTTTAGTCGAATGTGTACTTGTTAGCAAATTGTTGACAGCTGCTTAAGGCCTTCAAGTATTTCCTCCTTTATAGATAAAAAAAACAACAACAGAATTTTAAAATGTTTGGCTGCCGGGAATCAAACCCAGTACGCTCGCTTATGACAGCCAACTGGTAAAAGAACTATGGACAGATTAAGACTACTAAATAAAGAAGGCTGCAAATAAAGAAATTATGAAGTACATGTGTATACCAACCTGAACAGTAATCCCTTTACTGCTGTATTCTTTACGAGTCCGTCAGAAATATAGTTCACAAATTTCTACAATATCCATACAATGATTCAGTTATTCTCGGCTGAAATAATTATAATAATAGCAATTTTTTCTCATTCTAACAGCCAATATTGTTAAGTAAAACATTACCTAACATTTTGACTCCATGACCCCTGAAGAGGACTTCAACAAGACGTTGAAACGTCGGGTTAAGTTTTAATATTGGCTGTTAGAGCGAGAAAAATTTGCTATTGATATCCATACACGCACACACAATGTATAAAGAACCAACTAAATGCGAAATGTGTGAACGACGACCCTTTACCTTTGTGGCAGAGTACACCATGAGCATCGGAAAAGGTGTAAAGGAGTTGATAAGTTGATAATATAGCCTCCACCCGATTGTAACATCTTAGGCAACACGATGTGACTCATCTAAACAGTTACAGTGCAAGTCAATGAGTAAAAATAAACACCAGGTCTCAGACACTAACTAGAGAATTATCAGGCAACTTCCAACCTTATTAAGTTCAACAAGAGAACTATAGAAAATTAATGTACACTACCACAAACCAAGAAAAGCAAAGTCAACTCTACCTCACACAAAGCGCAGAAGTTATTTGGTGACAAAACGCTGCATAATATTCACCATGGTGCCAAAATTCACACAATCTGGTGTTTGTTTATTGTTTAACATTTCATTTCATTAGGGGTATACTTAGCTATGATAGCACATGACTTTCGCTTTGTGCATTCATTTGGACAATACTTGCATATTATCGGTAAATAACAAAACAATGAAAGAAAAGAAAGACAAAGCAAAACTACAAAATTTGGCCGAAAAATTGAATTCAAGGCAGGGCCTTTCATTATTAATTTTGTCACCAGACACACCCAATGCTTACATCCACACACTTACCTGCACAACGGTCTGGCAATTCACGTGGACCAACTGATAAAATCTCTATATACAAAAAAAATAAGAATCTAAACCAGAGAATATCACACACACACACACACACATGCATCCACTGACCTCAGCAGGGGTATCAGCAAACATATTGGCGTATTCATAAGTCATTCCAACATTGTTCACTATAGTAACACTTATCAAATATATAATATCACCACCAATTAGAATGAAGCACCAAATATCACTCGAACGCGAACACTCAGCGCTATTAATCACTACACTACACTATTACTAGTTATTACAATATAATTTCAGACTAAAAGAACAAGCAATCTATTAGCTGCTTTAATCAGGCATCAATATAGCTCAAGCAATGATAATGGTACATGGAAACCAGTCTTCATCCAGAAATACTTGTAACCGATATACATTTTCAACGTGACACTTCACTTCTTTCAACTCTGTTAACTTCCCTGAGCATAGACTACACCGCAGGCTGCAAGATATAATTTGTTCAAGTGATAATGACGTGACACTAGGGGGCATTACCCACAAAAGCTGGTACCTATGTGGAGCTGAAAGTTTCGTATGTTCTCAACATTTAGCCCGAAAAAAAAAAAAAGTAGCACAATGAGTGGTCCCACATCTTTGTTCTGAGTAAGTTCAATTGTCAGTAATCTCCAAAAATCAGAGCATAACAGACAGATAAACAGGCAGGATGACTACTATAACCCTCTTGCACATACAAGCTGAGGGTTACCTAGTGTGTGGACCAAAATTTAAATAAAAACTGGTAAAGGATCTTCAACTTCATTCATCCCACTTGTTACTGACACACATAACCCTATATCATTATGTTACTTATCATATTATATTTAGAGCTGGACAATATTGCATAATCACAGGCAATACAATATTAACTTAAATTATCACGATAAAGCGATATATCAATGATATTTCATAATGAGCTCATCTGCTTCAGTCTAAAGCTAGTCCACGGGTCAAGACTGTGTGCCAGATTAGAACTTGCAGTCTTTGCTAGCTACTTTAAAAACTACATTAGTACCACATTATAGCCAAGTTTACAACAACAAAAACAGCTGCTCCTCATATCTGTCATGCATGTGAAGTTCCCACATTAATTTAACAACCCTTACCAATGATTTCGTGGGAAACTGATAATACCATGCAAATACAATTGAAACATTGTCTCCGCAATGTAGGGTTTTTTATCGAGGTGCAACAATAATTCCGGTATATCACCCAGCTCTACATACTATATGATAGTTAGTGAATATGATAAGATAGATAACTAATGGTTTTACTGGATGCAAGCTACATACGTAGTGTCTACACAAGTTATTCTACTAGGTTATTAACTCAATGGACAAAAAATGCATATTCAATGCATATGTTCTGCTAGAAATTTTCCTAAACATTAAGGGTGCTGGCACATAGCAACGCGAGTGCACTGTTAATTGACCCAATTGAGCTGCTAAACCACGGACTGTGGTTTGGGCTTAAAAAACATGCTCACACAATCTGCCAATAACTAGTGGCTTTTATTCAAAGCAGAGGCGCGCGTGGCCTGTTATCTAATTGTGGTTGGTATGGCTAGCAGAGCAGGCACAAAGAGCTTTCTGCAGCAAGGCAGAAGAAAAGATGCTACTCCAGTAGAGGAACCTATAGCAAAACATGATAACATTGATATTTGAACATCATACTTACAGAATACAATCTGTCAACAGTCATGTTTTGAATCATTCTAAATATTACATATACTTAATATTTTGTTTTTAGTCTAAAATTTATTCATTTTTTCAAGGTCAGCATAAAATTATACGTTTTTTGATAAATCTGATGTACAGTCTCATCTATGATAAATATCGTACAGGTCCCCGTTGGTTAGTCATGATGGAGGTGACAGAAATCTGTCTGTGCCTCCCAGCACAGGTCCGTGTGTGCCCTCCAGTGCAGGTTTGTCTGTGCTCCCCAGCACAGGTCCGTCTGTGCCCCACAGCGCAGGTCAGGTCCGTCTGTGCCCGTCTGCGCCTTCTTCATTCGTTGTTCCCGTGTTTTGTTTAGTTTTTTTCAAATCGGCTCTTCTCGGAGCCACTCAATAACAAAAGATTTCGTTGACATCAAATGCGCGTATTCCTTAACTGCCCGAAAGGGCGGGGCTGTTATGGAATAAAGTAATGCGGACCAATACTTTTAGCTTCTGCAAGCTATTTCTTGCCAAAACTACAGAATGACGTATCAGAGCCGTTCTAAATTTGGAATAGAGTTACACAAGACTACTACAAATTAAGTTACAGAGAGAGATTACGTAATAAAGGTACACAACGGAAGTAAAGCGTCAAAGTCTGTCATGAAAGAACTACTGCCGTGCATAATTAGAAAAGTAAATTGTGAATCGGAAAAAGCTTCTGTAAATTTGTCAGGCTTGAGCTCCAAGGTCCATAGAATGCTTAAACAGGCGCTGTAGCCTTGAACTGCCAACTGTAGCTCCCTCTGTAGGGTGTGAAATTGGAAGGCTCATGCCTTCCGTGTTTCTTGCCATAGGAGTCCAATTTCAGGTAAGCTTGCTTCTGGAAGGGTTCACTTCACAGTCCGCTGTATAGAGTGGGCAGCAAAGAATAGAAAGTATCTAAACTTGGGTCATAGCAACATAATTGATTTAGCTAATGAGTTTGTGTGGGCAGATACGTAGGCGGTGTGCCAGCACTCTTAAACACATACGCACAATAACAAAAAATCCACACACCAACGGCAACTGCAGGGCCCATACAAAGAGGTGCACACAATCAGCTACACAGAATTAAAACGATGAAAATTTAATGTACAATTGCTCACTGGTGATGTGCTTCAGCACAAATGGCGAGCGAGCCTAAAGACTATACTATTTTTATATGAATGATTTTGACTTTTAACACTGAAGCTACTGAAAATAAGGTCGAGTTTTTTAATTATAGCATACACGGTAAAGGGATTTGAGTGCCATAGTAAAAAATCGCTGCAACTGTTTGAATTGAAGGGAAAAAACAACAACAAAACAATAGTCATTATTTAAATGTTTTCTTTGTGATATTATTTAGTTAAGTAGTGGCTGTAAAGCACAATGCTTTGACACTACTGGACATACACACCTACATTCTAGGCTTACCTTCACGATTAATCTAGTGGACAATGCATTTTCAAGTAAATACTGTTGCGTACGGCTTATAACCATGACAAAAAGCGCATTGACTTACCACCGCCACTAACTCGAATAGAAATGGAAGTGCAGTAAGTTTTAACGTTTTAACAAAGAATTCAAAACGGTAAACAATTCAATTTCTAGGGTGATACGGGTACTGATCGATAAACCAGAGGATTCTGAAGTTTGGGACGGGGTCAACCACAGAACTAACAAAAATACAAAATGTACAAAAATGCCTTACGTACGTCCAAACATATGTTTGTATATAAACAAATATCCCTGATTTTCAATTGAGTTACCCCTGGTAGTGTCTCGCTCGCTTCGCTCGCTCGCCAATGAGTATGCATACATCATAATACACATCAACCCATTCATCTAACAATGACTCCAAATTCTAAGTAATGCCCACCTAACACGCCCACATCCAGGTCGCTGAGTTCCTTGGCTATGTTGTCGTATATGTCGAGTCCAGAGGTAGAGAAGTCGACAGGAATGACTCGAGTCTTTCTGCCATATTTCTCCTTCACTTCCTCTGCCACTTTCTCCAGTTTGTCTCTGGACCGACTTATCAGCACCACATTCAACCCCCTCCTGGCCAACTGCACCACAACAGTAAATATAATAATTATAATAATAATTATTATTATTATAATAACAACAACAATAATAATAATAATAATAATAACTAGTGATGTATTTGAGTACAAATGGTGAGCAAGCCTAAAACTAAAATAATTAAGCGATTTAACTTCTAACACTCAAGTTACTAAAAAGAGTTTTTAAATTATATATATATACGGTAAGGGGGATTCAATGCCATAGTAACCACTGCCCGCAACTGTTCAAATTGAAAAAAAAAGTAACAAAACATAAGTGATGCTATATTAAAGTTCTTTTTTTTTTTGTGATACTCTTTAGCTAAGTAGTAGTTGTAACGCACAATTCACACTTAACTAAACATACTACATATTATGTAAGGCTTACCTTTGTGGTTAGTCTAATGGACACTGAATTTCAAGTAAGTATTGCTGTAAGTATTGCTGTATAGGGCTTATAACTATGACAAATAGCGTATTAACTTACCACCGGCACTAACTCGAATAGAAAAGGAACTCCGGTAAGTGTTAGAGTTTGAAACTGTACCCGCCAAAGAATTCAAAGCAGTTACAATTAAATTTCTAGGGTGGTACTGGTAATGATCGTTAAACCAGAGGATTCTGTTTAGTGAAGTTTGGGATGGGGTCGAACACTGAGCTAACCCCAAAGTATGAGAGGGTCAAAATACAAATGACATACATACGTCCACATATATAATATAAACAAGTATCCCCGATTCTCAATTTCACTCCACTGTATAGTGTCTCGCTCACTTCGCTTGCTTATGATTTTTCACTTTACAACTTCTTTCTCAACCTTATTTTGTTTAATGCATTCTTTCTCTATTACAAGGTCCACATATCTCTAACAAATACTGAACTAAAAAAATTTTTTTGGCTGTCACCGCAGGATCACTTACTTTTGCATTAAGCAGGTGGTCCTGGGTTCGATCACTGGTGAGAGCATACATTTTTTCCATTATGCATTTGTTTAAGATAAAGTGGAAAAAATGCATTTAATAATAACAAACAACTTTATAAGTAATAACAGTAATAATACAATTACGATACATAATTATATTATAACTTTTCAAAATACTAATGACTCTATGGTGCCTTAGTAACAATAAAAACTGTAAACATTTCTCAAAAGGTTATGAGCACTCCATAGAATAGCGAATGTTATCATACAATAAAAGTGTAAATCTCCTAAAAGTTGTGCAAAAAGCAACAATTGTTTTGCAATAGTAGCTTCTACGGATTTCGCAGACAAAATATTATGACAAATGTCGTAAAACATTGCTAGAATTGCCACGCCTTGCAGGTAGAGTTGCACTGATAATCTATCGGTCTATCGGTTATCGGCCTACTTTTTCAATATCGGTATCGGTCGTCAACACTACCCGCCGTACCGATATAATTAACTGATAGAAAATTTTTTGTACGCGCCACGTGGACACTGAACGGATGAGTTCTACTTGCTTTTAGAAAGACAAAGAAACTTAACTGCGATGTCTATGAAGAGGTCACCAATTTGGCACTACTTTGTTCCTGGCACTGAAGACTCTAGACTAGTACCATTATATTTCTAATTACGTAAAAATTAAATTTTCAAAATTCAATGAATATATCTATCTGTTATTGGTATCGGCCTCAATTCTAGATACAATATCGGTTATCGGTATATCGGTAAAATCTATCGGTTCAACTCTACTTGCAGGTACTCACATGCACTTCCAATTAAAAGTCTAAAGGTCCAAATACTACAATAGAAATATCACCTACTGTGACCAACGTGGTTTGCTATCACATTTATAAGAAAGGGGTGTGGTCCCACATATAATATATTTTAACACAAAAACATGGAATAAATAAAAGCAATAATTGTGAGCAACTCCTCACAGCTAGGATTTAATTTGTCCTTGCTACTCAATTGTCCATTCTCATCAGAACCATGATACAACACTTTTACAAGGGTGTTGAATACCATTGGAGGTGAGGGGTAAAAGGTAAAAAATTATTTTATCAAATTAAGCATATAAATAATCTAAAAACAAACTGTTCATCTATAACAATACACCTGTTTCCAATTAATACTCACCTCTAATGCATAACCACGCCCTATGCCCTCAGATGCTCCTGTCACAACTACAACAGGCAATCATTTTTTGTAATACATGTGTACACACCCAGTGTACTAACTAATACAGACAGACAGACAGACAGATAGAAAGGCAGATAGACAGATAGACACGCATACACTAATATAATATAGTCATATACACACATACATATACACCCAAACATACACACACATACATACGTACATACATATATATTTACATATACATACATACTTACGTACGTCATAGGTTCCAAGTTTGAGAAATGGAAATCAGTGACAAACCACACCCATTAATTAAATCAATTTAATAGACCACATCCTGTATGAATATATTTATGATGACAATGACTGTTGTTATTTTGATTTGTTTTGGAGAGTGGTTGTAGCTTTTTTGCATTTTGTAATTAATTCATCCGATATTGTAGTGTCAAAGCAGCAATCAGTATTGTTCATCTTAACTCTGAGCAAGTTTATAATAGTGGATTGGCTAAGACTGGCCCTCTGGTCAGTATGGACTTTCCTCAGCATTGAGAAGCCCCTTTCTGCATCTGCATTTGAGCAAGGAATACTCAAAAGTCCAGACATCAATGTGAAGAGTTTAGAAAACCTAAGCTCTCCACTCAATGTCTTGATCTTCCCAACTTTCCACCAGAAAGGACCAGCAGAAACTCTTTTTATGTGACCTACAGCATTATACTGTTGAGGAGTAGGAAGGTCCATTGGAGAGAGGGTAAAATCTGTGAATTCTTCCTCCAGGCATCGTAGTGATTCTGGGTCATCTAATCCAAGCTGAGGAAATCGTTTCGCCAGCCCTACCACTGTAGCTGATGAAAAAGAACAAACTTTATTGGGATCAAGAATACTCAGATTCTTCATCAGAGTGTCACCAAAAGGAAATTTCTTCAACATTTTTTTAATAGTTTCTAAATAAAATGTTCTCACAGCAGAAAAGAATGGTTTTGTGTCATATTCTTGCTCCAGGTCTGCAACACTGACCCATGTATCATCTCCAATTCCTAAGTGCTCATCTGTAACTTGGCTAGAAGCATCCAACTTTAGGTTCTTCAAATCATCACCAACCTCAAGGATTGCTTCCTTTTTTAAGATGTTGCTTGCATAGAGGCGCACAAGACGGCACATTTCATCGTATACCTCACAAGTCGTATTCTCAGTAGATTTCTGGAAAGTTCGGCTAAAGCGATCCATTGAGGGTAGCACATGAGCAAGGAAATTAAGAATGGGTTTGGTAAGTGGGTTTTCAAGCCGTTGAGTAATACTAATTACTTTCTCACTTTGTTCATCACATGATACAAAGTATGATTTTAGGCCCTCATATTGATTGAGGTACCTATTCACACAACGCAGCAGACTAAGCCAACGTGTAGGGCAATGCTTTAGGATAGCCTGAGGTTCCGTTGTAAACAGGGAACGCCAAAAGTCAGCAAACCCTTGATTTCTTTTACTACTATGATAGAAGTAGTAAAAGATGTCTATAAAAAGTTGATCTATGTCAACAGGTAAAGAAGTGACCCCAGCCTTGATAGTTAGGTCAGCTAAATGGCATGTACAGCCGACATCATAAAGATGGGGAATCTCGTTTTTAATTAGCTTTTGGACTCCTGACCTACAGCCTTTCATAACATTGGCTGTGTCTGACATGAACGACACTGCTTTAGAAAAGCTTAAACCATTCTTTTCCAAAGATTCCTTCAGAGCTTGAAATATATTTACTGCGGTCCCTATATTAACCACCGGCATATCCAAGAAACGAGTGCAAACATTGGCCAATTCTGGTTCCAAAAGCTTGACTAGGATGATACATGACTTGTCTACCTTGTCATTAGACTCATCAAGTAATATGGAGAATGGAGTAGTAGACAGGTTACTAACTGTCTTTGCATGAAAGTAAGGTGCAAGGCCATCAGTAATAACAGCTGCGGTTTTAGTGTGACCACTACTGAAAGATTTCGCGATTTCCGAGTCTGGAAACATAACCTTAAACAATTTGCAGGCATGGTCACTTGATAAGAAAGAGAGGTTGTGCTTGGCAGTATACATAGCCCACCTTACTTCAGCCTCTGTCACACTCTGCCGTAACTGAGGCTTATAGAATGAGGTTACAGATCGTGATGAAGATGCTGCACTTGCTGCCTCTTTGTGATGCTTTCCACTGACATGCACAGTGACATCATGCTTACCACCATGTGAGATGCTAAAATCTGAGCAGCAAAGGGAACAGTGGGCAAATTTGTCACCTAAAGAAATCAAATGTATTCAATGCCCCTGTACATACACTGCATATGTTTCTATGGTACCTTTGATACTCTTTCCTATTCCTTTGAACTGTTCTATCCACTTATTATCAAAATGAGTTGGCCTTGCCTTTCCTTTTTTTGCTTTCTTAGGAGCAGGTGGTTGGGAAGACTCTGCCATTGCCAGTTACAGTATAAAAGTCAAAATTTGATATGAATAAGTGTTGTGTGGAATTGCATCATAAGCATAACAGGGCCTACATGGATATACTGCATGCATCGTTTGCTGATATAGCATGGTGGTTTTTATTGAGCTAAGTAAACTGTGGTTTCTGATAGGGGGATTTCCGTGCCAGATTTCCGTGGCAGACAATAGCTAATCAGAACTTCCGTACGTGGCAGATTGATAGAGTAAAATTCCGTGACTGCCACGGAGCTTTCGTGGCACTTGGAACCTATGGTACGTACATACATACATACATACATACATACATGTACATACATTTGTACACTCATTACATACACACTGGAGTATAGTTACCAACTACTATTGAATATCACATTCACTTACTCAGTATAAACACATTACGTACCAGCCCACTTGCCGTACTTCAAGAGGTTGGCCTGGCCTATGCCCAGAGGAGCCAGGAAGAATGCCCTGAAGTTACTACACAGACTCATGAAGACTCGAAATGCAACTTTAGCCAATACCAGAACTCCAAACCCTGCAGCTGCATTTCTACACACACACACACACAACATAGTTGTATGTTAATACAACAGCAAAGTGAACTCTATATATCCTACGTTGAATGAGTATGTGATTATAATAACAGTGAGAATATGGAAATTGCCTCATTTAGGAGGGAGATTGGTAACCAATCGAGTCATTTAATGTGTGATATCCACAAAACAACAATGAAAGCATAATAATATTAATAATATATAACATGTAAAGCAATAATAATAATAATACATGTAGATTCTGATATAAATTCTGATGCTACTTCTTTGCTTGGTTAAACACAGAGAAGGGCATGTAAAACAACGAAATTTAAAAGATCATTTCCTATAACTCATAGTCCAAAATACCCCAATTTCAGCTGGACACCACCCTCATCACACCTCTTGCCTTGAGTCCTGCTCTACACCATTCAATATTCAAACCAGTACCTCCAAGTTCTTTGGTGCAATTTAATACCAAGAATACACTTTGCAAACTAACATAAAATAAAAGCGCAACAGCAAAATTGTGTCAAGTCACTTTACTGGTACTAGACTGAAGTGGTAGGAATACTTTGGTGGCTGATTTACCAAAGTTTAAAAGGGACAAGAGAAAATGTCATTTAGAAAAAAAAATGGAATTATAAATATCTTGGCTTGGATTCTAGCTAGCTCTAAAGGTAAATTATTTTATTATTAGCAGTAGGTGTGTACTCATATTTTGCTACTTTACAGATAGGTAGTTAGCTAGCAAATACAGCTGCAGTGGAATAGACAATTTATCAAAGTGCAGTGCTTGTGTCCCGTCCTTTAGTTCTAGTGTCCATGGGGCTGCTTTCAAAAGTCGGACGTGCTATTGAGATCAACGAGTTTGTACTAAGCTAACTGGCGACACATCTAGAGCAGACTTGCAGTACTCACCTGTACCAGCAGTACTTCTCAGCCAATAACAGGTCCTTCACACAATCCATATCATCACGCCCACCTGACCGCCCAAGCGAATGGCGGTGATGCTCTAATTAGAGCACACCTGAAAAGGTGGGGCTCGTTAAATTAAGATTGCTGATGTGTACTTCCGATTGCAAGGTCTATTAGAAAGTTACAATGAGTTAGACACAGCACATACAATGACTGTAGCAATACGTAAAACATACAACTAAGTAGCGAGCTAGCTATATCGTACAGATGCGTAGGAAGATGATTTTTTAATATTATTAGCTATTATTATTATTTTATAACTTTACAACCACTATAATATAACAAAGAGAATTAAAAGAGATGAAATGTGATATGATGGGTGGATGAAGGACAAACTCTATGTACAATAGAGCAGCCTAGTTATCTAAAAGAAAAGAAAAGGTATATAAATGATAATAAAACAGCTAAGTGTGAGAACTGAGTGATACATTAATAAAGTGACTGTGACATCTGGAGCAAGGACATAAACAACAAAATGTGCAGGAATTGTCTGAATCAAAGTGTGCAATAAATAGATCCCAAAATGTTTGCTTGAGAGAATGTTTAATAGAAGTGAAGGTCAATGAAAGATCAATAGGTGAGAATGTGTTCCATAGTAGAGATATGCGATTGAAATATTGATGTCGTGTAGTGGAGGTGCGTTGGAACTTAATTTCTAATTTACGATTAGATGAAGATCTTATGGAGATCTTGTGGACCCAGAATGAATAGGCGGGGCCCCACGGCACTTGGCGCTAATCCACACCCATAAAAAATATTTACTACCTGCAAGAGCTTCCTAGTAATTTCTCTTCTCTAGTTTATTGGAAGCCCAAATTTAGTGTCTAGCACCACACTTAAGTTGAAATTTCTGATGAGTAGGAGCAAGTTGAAAAGGGGGGATGGGTAGCAAGACAAGTAATGATGTAACTGTCAACATTCCAGCATGAGTTCTACTGTGGGTGGCGCTAATAAATTTGGCCCATCCTACATTCTAAGTTGAAAAGTGGAGGGGCTGAGGCCACCACAATAAAAACATATGAGTTAGCTGCTACTTTTGTCCAAACATTGGAGAATTCTAAAATGAATTTTTAATTCAAATTGAAATAAATACAGTATTAATTTTTTTTCTCCTCTCCAATTTTAGAAGCAACACATCTGAGGAATTGTCCAAAGTCATTCAGAAGTTACAGCAATCTTTACCGGTAGAAAAACAATCTAGCTACTCCTTGCTAGTGCCACTCAAAGATCCAAACGAACTTGTTAAATGATTAACTGAACAAAAAGACACTTTTGCCCATCTTACTGTGCCTGACATGTCTTAACAAATTCTGTACAATATTGAAATATGCCATTACAGGTTCAAAATTGATAATGCCATCACGGATGCAAATGAAAGTGTAAGTACTAACTTTGGCAACTGCATTGTGTTTATATCATATTTAAGTACATGTACACAAAATAGTGTATTGAAAAGTGATTCTACATCCCAGAAAGCCCTTATGTTAAGAGTTATTGAACATACTTCCAGAATATGTTGGTCTAATGATTATTTTCACAGGAATGAAATGAAAAAATTTGCAATTTAGTAGAGTTGCCCCCCACTGCAAACAGATGTCCAGCAAGTGATTAACATGCTATATGCATTGTAGCTACAAACTTTAGAATTGCCATGTACAGTACACCTGATTGTGAGGTATAGCTTACATTCTGCTGAACTAAGATTACTGGCTGACTGAATGAGTGTGTAAAGTCTTGTGTGTAGCCATTGCAAGAGTGACGACTATCAATAGTCACGTGATAAAATTAGGTTTTCTTACTAAAGTAGTCTCATTTATTATATTAAAGGCTAACCTCACCCCTCCTCTCCTCAGCAGGCACAGTAAGCCATGCAAGCAAAGCTCCTGGAGCATGGCTAGGAACTAGCAGGAGAACAGACTTTTCTGCACAACAAGTGGTGTGGGCACCTGAAACCCCACCACACACACACACACACACACACACACACACACACACACACACATATCTGTGTGTATAAATAAGCTTTGTTGTCTTGTTGAAGTCTTCTATAGTGGATGTCCTACTGCTAACAAAGCCTTGCCTAATTCTAAACTATGATTTTGTGTGTCTATATAAGAGATATAAAGTGAGTTGGCCTTTAAGATTAGTATCACTATGTTAAACATCTCCTGAGGTCAGGGTTAAAACTAGCTGAGGTTTAGTTGAAACACTTTTATTCTAATTAAAGCAACACCTCATTAAGTATTCGTCACATTGTACTCTGCAATTGTTAAGCAGCAAAAAACTGATTTTCTTGTCTATAGTGCCTTTTCCTTTGGCAGGTCACAAAGATACATAGCGAAAGAGGGATGGGTAATATTTTAATTTGCTGTAGGCCTATTGATAAATCATTCTACTGAAGTAAAAGATTTAAAACTTTACAAGAATATTTCTTCCTACACATACATAGAACACCCTAATAAAGATACTTAAACAACATCATGGCTCAGTTTCGTTCAATAAGAATATATATTAATTGAAAAATACATTAATACAATCAATAAACACATTGAATTTGTATTTTTACGAAAAAAGTACAATACAATATTTATGATTGTGTTCTAAAATATTTTGATTTCAACAGTTTTATTCCATAACTTATGCCAGATTTCCACTTTCTAGTCCTATCAATTGTATGACGAATTAATTGATCTGGAGTGTAACGATTGATAACATTCTTGTCCTTTTTGCCGTATAATTCCTCAATATTTGATCCAGTACTTACTACTTCTGGTATTGGAGAGGTTGATAGATTAACTGTTACTTTGGGCTCAGAATTTGAAAGATAATGCATCAGGTCCAAATTATTAAAGGCAGATGCTAAACGCAGTGGTGTGTTATTGTGTTCATCTGTAGAGAGAGGGTCACTGTGACAGTGTTCAATGAGATATTTTACTACATTTAAATGTCCATTTATACATGCAGCGTGAAGTGGCATCATTCCATATTTTCCCCTCATGTTAACATCACAGTGATGGTTGTCTGTGAGATATTTGACTAATTCCAGATTGCCAGATTTAGCAGCTAAATGCAGTGGTGTGTCATTGTCTTCATCTGTAGAGAGAGGGTCACTGTGACAGTGTTCTATGAGATATTTTGCTACATTTAAATGTCCTCCTATACATGCCTTATGAAGTGGCATTCTTCCATATTCTCCCCTCATGTAAACATCACAGTGATGGTTGTCTGTGAGATATTTGACTAATTCCAGATTGCCAGATTTAGCAGCTAAATGCAGTGGTGTGTCATTGTCTTCATCTGTAGAGAGAGGGTCACTGTGACAGTGTTCTATGAGATATTTTGCTACATTTAAATGTCCTTCTATACTTGCCCAATGAAGTGGCATTCTTCCATATTCTCCCCTCATGTAAACATCACAGTGATGGTTGTCTGTGAGATATTTGACTAATTCCAGATTGCCAGATTTAGCAGCTAAATGCAGTGGTGTGCCATTGTCTTCATCTGTAGAGAGAGGGTCACTGTGACAGTGTTCTATGAGATATTTTGCTACATTTAAATGTCCTCCTGCACATGCCCAATGAAGTGGCATTCTTCCATATTGTCCCCTTGCGTTAACATCACAGTGATTGTTGTCTGTGAGATATTTGACTACTTCCAGATTGCCAGAGAACGCAGCTAAATGCAGTGGTGTGTCATTGTCTACATCTGTAGAGAGAGGGTCACTGTGACAGTGTTCTATGAGATATTTTGCTACATTTAAATGTCCTTCTATACATGCCCAATGAAGTGCCATCCTTCCATATTTTCCCCTCATATTAACATAACAGTGATGGTTGTCTGTGAGATATTTGACTAATTCCAGATTGCCAGATTTAGCAGCTAAATGCTGTGGTGTGTCATTGTCTTCATCTGTAGAGAGAGGGTCACTGTGACAGTGTTCTATGAGATATTTTGCTACATTTAAATGTCCTTCTATACTTGCCCAATGAAGTTGCATTCTTTCATATTCTCCCCTCATGTATACATCACAGTGATGGTTGTCTGTGAGATATTTGACTAATTTCAGATTGCCAAGGTGAGCAGCATAATGCAGTGGTGTGTTATTGTCTTCATCTGTAGAGAGAGGGTCACTGTGACAGTGTTCTATGAGATATTTTGCTACATTTAAATGTCCATTTGTACATGCAGCGTGAAGTGGCATTCTTCCATATTGTCCCCTCATGTTAACATCACAGTGAAGGTTGTCTGTGAGATATTTGACTAATTCCAGATTGCCAGAGTCAGCAGCTAAATACAGTGGTGAGTTATTGTCTTCATCTGTAGAGAGAGGGTCACTGTGACAGTGTTCTATGAGATATTTTGCTACATTTAAATGTCCTTCTCTACAAGCAGCGTGAAGTGGCATTCTTCCATATTGTCCCCTCATATTAACATAACAGTGATGGTTGTCTGTGAGATATTTGACTAATTCTAGATTGCCAGAGTCAGCAGCTAAATACAGTGGTGAGTTATTGTCTTCATCTGTAGAGAGAGGGTCACTGTGACAGTGTTCTATGAGATATTTTGCTACATTTAAATGTCCTTCTCTACAAGCAGCGTGAAGTGGCATTCTTCCATATTCTCCCCTCATGTAAACATCACAGTGATGGTTGTCTGTGAAATATTTGACTAATTCTAGATTGCCAGAGACAGCAGCTAAAAGCAGTGGTGTGTTATTGTGTTCATCTGTAGAGAGAGGGTCACTGTGACAGTGTTCTATGAGATATTTTGCTACATTTAAATGTCCTCCTATACATGCCTTATGAAGTGGCATTCTTCCATATTCTCCCTTCATGTAAACATCACAGTGATGGTTGTCTGTGAGATATTTGACTAATTCCAGATTGCCAGATTTAGCAGCTAAATGCAGTGGAGTGTCATTGTGTTCATTTCTAAAGAGATGGTCGCTGTGGCAGTGTTCTATGAGATGTTTTGCTATGCTTACTTGACCCTCTTTACAAGCAATATTTAATCCTACATTAACATCACAATGCTGACAGTTTTTCGTAATTATTTCAATAATTTCAACATTACAGTTTGTAATGGCTAGTTTGAACACTGTCTCATATTCTTTTTGACCAATTCTGTCAGGAATATCTGTGTAATTGTACAGATACTTTATTACACTATTTTGTCCATTCATAGCAGCACAGTGCAGTAAAGTATGACCATCTGTAATCTTGAAGAATGCATCACAGTGATGGATGTTCAGTAAAGACTGGACTACTCCTAGTTGACCTCGTGCTGCTGCCACACACAGAGCTGTTTGCTGGCTTTCTGGACTGAAGCAGTTGGTATCAAGTAGTAATTCGAATATGCTGTCATGTAGAGTGGAGAGGGCAAGTGAATTGATACTTGTAAATGAAGCATGTGAGAAATAATTAAGCATGACCAATACAATGTCGCACTGCTTCATGGCTATGGCAATATGAAAGATATTGACTTGAAAAGATTTGATGTTGAAGGTTGTAAGTTTAAGAACATCACCGATAGAAAAGTTAGCCAATAAAGGATTTATTAATGACTTGAATATTTCAAGATGGCCAAGAATGATTGCGTAATGAAGTGGTGTTAAATCATTAGTATCAGCTTGCAAAACATTAGCTCCTACTAGTAGCAGCAGCAGCTGTATTATTTCAATATGGCCTCCTATTACAGCCAAATGTAATGCAGATTGTTTTTTGTCATTAACAGTAGTAAACACATTGCAGTTTGAATCAGCTATTGATTGTTTGACGTCCTCTACCTTGCCGTGCAGAGCTGCCTCATGAGTACTAATCCTATTGGTTAGAATCTGATCATCCGTCACATGGCTACTTTCGTAATTCTTTATTTGCATTTTTGCAGCATGGCATTTTTCTTTTAATGAGTGTTCTTGTGAAAAAAATGTTTTCTAAAAAAATAGAATTTGTACCAATATTAATTAATACTTTTGTTTGCATTAAGTCTAACAACTATTAATTTTAATAATAGGAAATTTTTTCAGCCAATATTTTTAATTATCACCATGGAGAGTTCGACCTCAGTTGACCCCTAAAGAGGACTTCGGCAAGAAGTTGAAATGTCGGGTTAAGTTATAATTAAAAATATTAGCTGTAAAAAGAGAAAAAAATGTCCTTTTATTATAATTATTTCAGCCGAGAATGACTGAATTATTAGTCTGATATAATATGGCCAATAAATTTGTAGTGTGGAGAATATATTCTTATTGCATTGAACTATTGTTGTGCCGCGGCGTAGGAAGTGGGTGGGGGCTCTGGGGGATGGTGCCCTCATAATTTTTTTGGCACAATTTTAAAAATGTGATTTCTTGCACGAACACCAGCAAACCACAAAACACATGCCCTTGGATCCCACCCATATATAAACATATTCCTACATTACTGTTGTGTGTAATATGCAGTTTCTAATGGAAAGAATATGGCCTGCTAAGTTCTTGTTCTAAACAAGTGGTGATGTAACATACTTCAAAGGTTGAAGTTCTACAAGTGTACTACATGTATTTAAGAAATGAGTGATAATGAAAACTGAATTATTTGTACGTGCCTATTGACTGTCACAGATTATGACAGAGTGCTGCAACCAGTGAGAGAGCTAACTTTTATATAACAATACAGGAATCACACAGAGTGGTGTCTGCTTCATGGTGCTTTTGCACTAAGCTGATGAGATCACATTCTTTAGATAAATATATGATACAGAAAATACTACTTTAACTTCATTTATTGCTGTGTTTATCTCTTTCACATATGCTACAATCAGCTAATGCAAATTAAAGTGCAAATTTTGTGGAAGAAAAATAGATGCTCTTCTTTATATATTGTCAGAATCTAGGTTGATGAGCTTAAAAAATTACAACTGAATAGTTATACGCAACTTATATCAAGGATGGTTTATATAATTATTGCCCTGGAGGAATACAGAGAACAATGAAAAATCTGTCTAACCTGGTGAAAGAATTTGGTAAGTTTGCTCGAATAATTTCCTAATACCACAGATGAATATGCATCAGCAAAAATACTTTTATGTATGCAACTCATAAAAATCAGTTGTGCTCGAAGTTTGTTTAAAGTTCAAAATATGATCCGAAAGAAGAAATACTAGTTCGGCCTCAAAACTCCATGAATATGCTGGATTCTTTCTTTTTTTGATCTACCACAACTAATGACAGAAAGAACCAGTCTTAAACAAATCTGGGACACACATCTTTTCAAGGAATACCTCTCAGCATACAAGAGGAACCTGAAAGCCTTAACTTCCTCCGACCCTATCTAAGCCTAGACTGGAAGAACCTGTCCTGAATGCACAAAAAGAAGACTCTGTTTGCCACAAGAGAATTAGTCCATACAAGTACAAGATGCTACATACATGAGGGTAGAGGATTTAGGGATCTTAACAGAGACATGTCAGATTCCATTGCAAAGAAGGTCAATCAACTACTAGACATATTTCACAAACATGGCCAATTCAACTTGTATACTTTTCAAACAGACACAAATTATATCCATTATGCAAGGTCCTCCACCAACTAACAGTGCTCTAAAGTTAACACTCATAAAAATATTCCGAGAGTAATATCAAGAGTTTTCTATATATATATATATATAGCAGTATGTACAATTCCATTAAAATGGTAACATCTAACTATTCCCTCTAAGTCTATATTCCAGCTCTCTATAAGATGAACAATAGCCACTTGAATCTCTTCAGGTTTTGGAAAATGAACAAATACTTTGAATTAAAAGTCTGTTGATCAAGATAAACAACAATTCCAAGTGTATATGTGGTGGATAAATTATGCTTGCTAGTGTGGGATGAGGAAAGAAATCAGAAGGTTCTGCACAGGGCACTTGGAGTGTGCTTCTAGAAAAAATTTTGTCAAACTTTTTAACCACTGCTGCTGCCAATACCAGCAGAAGGAATATTCCACTGCATTAGTGAGGCTGTTGTAATATTTATAGAATCAAAATGTGTTAGTTACATATGGATTATTTCCCCCATATTAGATAAGAAGACAGTGACAATTGCTAAGCTGTCTGTAGAACATATAATTTGTTGTCCTCTTATACCTGAGTAATTAATACTGTGGGGCGTATTTTGTGTCAGAACTAATCTCTGGTATATGTGGTGTGGACATGACCCTCAAACTGACAGGCTGGTGGAGAGCTTGAATTCCACACTAATAAGGATTATTGCTAAATGACATGAAACAGAGCAACATGATTGGGATGATTATCTCACCCAGTTATTGTTTGCCTACAGGTCTGTACTTCAGGAAAATACAAAAGAATCTCCATCTTCTTGTTGTATGGTAGAGATCCATGCATCCATTCATCCACTGCACTATCCCTGATGAGAAGTGTGTATAATATGGACTCTGATGATTATCGTGTGGACCTTGTGGATAGTTTGGCAGAGGTATAGCGTCTAGCTAAAAGCAAGAACATGCACACAATAGTGGTAGAGGAGGTTTGGCAGGAGGTTGATAAGCTTTGAGAACCTGGTAATGGTATGCTGAGCGATCACAAGAATTTAGATGTAGTGCTCAAATAGTACTAGTAAAAATATGCAGTTCCACCTACAATTTTAACTTTATTATTATTTATATGTATTTATGAATACTAGCAAATACCCCACAACACAGTAGCACTTGACATACTACAAAGTAAGAATTCAGTAACATAAGTTATTTGTATTCATGTTTATCTTTCCATTGCTTAAGGTCACATCCGCTTCCCTCTCCTGCTCTCTTTTTTTTTTCTGAACTATCTCAGCTTTTCTTATCCCCACATCCTTTATTTCAGCTCGTTCTTCTTGAGTCTTGGAGTCCCATCTCCACCCTTTGTCTACATCTCCTGCTTCTGAATCTCTCTGTCCTTCTATTGTGGACTTAGGCTTTGCGAAACTTTTGCCTTCTTTTTCGTACTTTCGCCTTTCTTTTTGAAACTCTACTTGGCGATTCAATTCCACCCGCTTTTTAGTTCCAATTAATCGTTCACTTCTTGCCTTCTCTTTCATACTTTTGCCTTCTTTTTACAGGATCGCCTTACCTCGCCAACTCTGCCTGGTTTTTAGTTACAAATAATATCCTTTTTGCCTTCCCTTTCGTATTTTTACCTTCCTTTATGAAACCTACGCCGCTCTCCCTCTTTTATTCCTCCTGCTTTTCAGTTACAATTAATCACTTTCTACTGAATGTAAATGACACTTTACCACTTCAGTGTAATGCCAATGCTCTACCAAACTTTTTAAGTCATGAATTATTCATGTCATGAACACACTGTTGTCGTCATTACTGACACACAAGATGATTATTATATAGATATTCATTATATTATACTAAATAGTAAAACATTTTAAATCATAATACTTATAATTTTATATGACATAAGGAGATGACAAAAAATGTGACAATAAAATTTGGAGTTGCAAAAAGCATTTGCCAGAATCTGCACTCATAATGATGATGAGAGGATAATAGAAAGAAATAAGTCACGTACAGCGGTGATCTATACTTAAAATCAGATAACATTTTGATCAGTAACTGCAGATACTGCAGATAGAATGTGTTTTAAAATAAACTGGCCTCTTAAACTTGTAAAATAATCTGTGGATATATCACAGACTAAACTTACTTCATTATTCAGGGGCAGATCTAGGAATTTTTAAGGGGGGGGGGCTCTTTTCAAGAAGAATTTGAATAACTATAGCTACTGGTGGAAAATGTTGGCTTCGTATTCCTTACAAGATTATCCTCTCATTCACACAATAATTAGCATTATGAGGTGACTGTCCAGAAATTACATCATACTGCTAAAATCAGGAAAGAAAACAATTAAAACTAAGACCAAAACTGAGGTATTTTGTTAACAATAGGTGAATAGGTAAGTTAATCATGAAAAAAGGAAACTGAGAAAAAATGAAAATATTATACTAAGACGTTTTGGTTAATGATGAAATACAGCTTTAACTGTTAAACTTCAACCATGAAGAAAAGATTGAATAAGCAACAACCACTCAATTCTCTCAAGATTGAATAATGTCAAATAATTGCTCTGATTTGGCATACTATGAGCTAAGTCTGCTGACTCAGCATATCAGTGAGGTGCGTTCTTTAAAAGATGGCAATTAACTACTTACCTGCCATTCTCCGTGGACTTATAAGTCAGTTCCATTTTTCCTCTGAAAATTGCTGGTTAAGGAACTAGCAATTACTGGGGGATGAGGAGAAACAATGACAAACAAAAAGTTAGTGCTATTATATTTTTATTTCCACATATGAGTAAGAAATAAAGTAGATAAAAAATGAGAGCTCATTCTGAAAAAAGGGGGGTTCGTACAATCCTCCCCTGCTGTAAGTCCCAGTGGCCTTAGTTTCACATTACTTGACGGAGTCACTGTGACTGTTGCATGTTTTGTAATGTGTACTCTTAGCAACTTTTGTCGTTTTGAGTACATTTGTGTTGTGTATTATTTACATGTCTCCATTATTTTTATGACATTTTTTCTATGGTCTGAGCCATGAATATATTTACTCTTGTGCCTAGCTCAGTCACTCAATACTATTTTCTCATGGAAACCATTGCATACTTGGATAAGACAAAAACCTAAATTACTCTGGTTATTAGTTAGGTTGGGCAAACTGGTAGAGAAAATTCTCCTAGTGTGGTTTTCTCAGCACTTGGGAGTACCTGAGCAGCAGAGGAGACCCACATTTGGTTGCAGTGGCAAGCAAGAGAAGTACCCACACTCGAGAGACTAAAATGTCAGGTTCTGGGAAAGAAAAGAAACTGAAAAAGGAGGTGCCAAAGCAAGGAATGTTAATGAAATGGAAGAATAGATGAAGAGTGGTCTGATTCGTGTTATGTAGCTTTGATGCTTCTACAATAGCTGGTCCAACAAGAGAAAATAAACAAATGGACTTACTTCAATCTTCAATGGAACTCGTAAAGGAAGCTATGGCAAACAATGAAGCTTACAGACAGGAGGAAGCAGTATTGAGATGTGAGGAACTGGATCGACTTAGATAAGATGCTAAATTAGCCAAGATGGAGTTAGAAGCCCAGAAAGCAGCTCAGCTTGCTCAACATGAGGCTGAGAAACAGCATTGGGCTAAAGAGGAAGAAAGTAGGAGGAAATATGAGGAAAAATATTTTGAGATATCAGAAGAGATCAGAAAGAAAAGAGACATTGGAGATAGATTTTATTCAGAGACAAGAGAATGCCAGAACGAATAATAAGAATCTTTGAAAAAAGAGAAATTTCATTGGTCTGTTGAGAGTGAGACTGTAGCATAGCAGTACTCCTTAACAGTATAAATACAGTGTTTGTTCGCTGGGTGGTTGTCGTAGCTCAGTGGCAGAGCGCTTGTGCGCTATATAAGCGGTCTTGGGTTCGATTCCCGGTGGCGACCAAATAATTGTAATTCTGTATTGTTTAAAAAGCCTGTGAAAGAGAGAGGATACTGGAGAGTTAGGCTGGTTGCTATAACTACTAGGTTAATGAAGTACCAAGGCTGCTGAACCTTAGTATTACTATATACTAGCTAGCTATTACAAATACCAAAAGAATAATTTATTTAGAGTAGTATCAATATGAACGTGCAATAATGTATGTTCACACACGTTGATATTGTTAAGCTTGAGTAAGTAGATATGCACTGCATGCAATAGACTGTAGATATTAATGCTGTCTTCATAAAAACATACAAGCAACACTCACCTCACCAGTAGTTTCAATGGGCTCCAAGCACTCTGATAAACCACTGAGAATAATGTAATGCAAAAACTACTGCTGGACAGCAAAGAAATTATTTGCTCACATGAGTACGGCATGACTATAAGGGGCATCACCAACAATCAGTTCCTAAATTTGGTCTCAAAGTACGCAGAATGAAAAGCTTTCAACGCTCTAAATAGGCAAATTTTGTGTTGTCGGTAACTAAGGGGAAAAAAAGGGAAAAGAAAACTTCAGTCCTTCATCTATTATGGATGTCACTTCTCAAGGGTCTGAAACAGAATCAGACATTTCTCAACAGTGCGTTATGGAAGTAGGTGGCATGTATGAGGAGGGAGAAGGAGGGGTAGGCGAGTAACAGTAAGAGCAAGGCCTAGCAGGGGAGGAAGAGGAAGAAGGGGAAGGAGGTGTGTTAGTACAAGGCTTAGTAGTAGAAAGGGGCGTGGAAGACCAATCAATTCAGGCAGCAGCAGTAGTAGCAGTACTACTCATTTATCGGCTACAATTGCTGTTCTCAATGAAATAGGTTCTCTGGTATGGAAGAATGAGGAGCCACAGTCATATACTCAGCAGTATACCCAAACTCCAGGTCCCACTTCACCAGATCTTACTGGTGATAGTACTCCTGTTGAGCTTTTGCCGTTTCTTTTCTGATGATGTGTGGGATTTGATAAAGGAAGAAACTAATCGTTATGCTGGTACCTGTGTAACAATAATCTCAGTGGTCGTGCTTGGAATGATACAACTGTTGAAGAGCTAAAGGCATTTGTGGGCATTTTGATTTTGATGGGAATTGTGAGGTTACCACTACTGGAATTATACTGGTCCATTAATTTTCCACTCATTAGTACTCCAAACATTAGTAACATTATGCCTAAAACTAAATTTGAACAGTTATTCAGGTTTTTTTCACTTGAATGACAATAGCAAGCAGGTTCCATATGGTCATAATGGACATGATAAAATTTTCAAAGTTCGAAATTTATTGAACTTGCTTTGTCCACTGTTTGAATCTGAGTTTCAAATGCATCAATCATGTACTATTGATGAAGCCATGATACCTTTCAAAGGTAGACTTCGCTTCAAACAGTACACGAAATATAAGCCAACGAAATGGGGGATAAAAGTTTTTGTTTTATCTGATGCTCCTACTGGGCATGTGAAGAGGATGCAAGTATACACAGGTCAAGGTTTAGATAATGGTGTTTCTGATGAGGATGCAAGTATACACAGGTCAAGGTTCAGATAATGGTGTTTCTGATGAGGATGCAAGTATACACAGGTCAAGGTTCAGATAATGGTGTTTCTGATGAGGATGCAAGTATACACAGGTCAAGGTTCAGATAATGGTGTTTCTGATGAGGATGCAAGTATACACAGGTCAAGGTTAAGATAATGGTGTTGCTGATGTTAGATTGTGTACCAAGGTGGTGTTAGATTTGATGAAAGGTTTTGACCATATGGGGTTCAACTGTACACTGACAACTTTTACACTAGTCCTCTTCTTTATTATAGGCTTTATAAGCACCAAGGCATCAATGCATGTGGTACTGTACGTCCCCAGAGAGTAGGCTTTCCATCTGAGCTGATCATCAAGACTTCTGAAATAAATTATTAATGGTCCTCTTCTTGCATGTTCATGGTTGACAAGAGGTCTATGTATTTTTGTCTACAATGCACATTGGTGAGCGTGTTGGAGGCCCTACAGTGAAGAGGAGGCAGGCTGATGGTACTCAAGCAGATATTCCATGTCCACCATGCTTACCTGATTACCAGAAGTATATGCGAGGTGTAGATAGGGGAGATCAACTTGAGAGTTACTATAATGTTGGTAGAAAATCAAGGAAGTGGTGGAGGCGAATTTTTTCTTTTGTTTGGAAGTTTGCATTTTGAATAGTTTTTGTATGGAAAAAATGGTCAGGTCTAATGAACATCAACAATGAGGTAGAAAAAAGAGAGATATGTTGTCATTTAGGCTTGAACTAGCCAAACAGCTCCTTGGTAGCTTCTCTACAAGATGTCGTAGTGCTGGCTGTCCACGATCTGTTGAGCATCTTCAGCTAATAGACTGAATGTAAGTTTAGGTCACTGGCCTAAGCATGCAGATAGAAAGGGGAATTGTGCTGTCAGTTATCATAAGAAAAAATAAGCTTACTGCTGTTGGGAATCACCATGAGTCTCGTGTTCAATGTGAGTACTGCAAAGTGCATTTAGTGTATCATCTGAAAGAAACTGTTTCAAAAGTATCACACCCTTGTAGACTTCACTTCATGAAACTAACTGCCCATTATTTTTAAATCTGTATTTTATAATGAAACATGCACAATATTTGATAGTTTATGCACAATTTTCAGTTACTCATTTTTTGTACTTCATGGTTATTCATGCCCTATATTTTATAAACACATATCATCTCAAATTCACATCAACATTACTGATTATATGGTCTATTATAGAAATAATAACCTGTTTGAAGAATAATGATTAGAAAGATACGTCTAATACAATTTTTATGCAGTAATTATCAAAATATGTTCATGAAATTGAGCCCAGGCTAAATATGAAACCTTAGTGGTTTAGTTTTGTCCCATGAAGTAGCTGTACAGTAAAAGAATCCATGGACTGGCTTGAACCAGTCTGGAGTTCAAAATAACGTTGTTCATTGCCATGGCTTTCAAGATAATTATATTCATGTTGTGGTTTACAAGTGGTGATTACCACACATTGGTTGCCAGGCAAAATAAACATTTTTTCTGTAATGTATATTTTATATAGACAATTTTTTTCTATGGTTGATTTTATATCAATTTTTCAAAAAATGTCTAAATAAATCCGAAGTTGAAAGGGTTAAAATGGCCAGTGTAACATTTTGATGCTTGTTTCAATCTTCGGGAGGCTGCCATCTTCGAGATTCATATGACAGAATGACTGACTGACAAATGGAGTACTGTAACCCTCTCTCGCATGCGCACTGACGTTAATGAGCTTGCGCAATACAGCATGAGGTAACACCATGAGATAAATAGTACTTATTACATGAGTTAGAGTGTGATATGGAGAAATAATTCATGAGCAGGCTAATTAATTTTCAAGAGCCAAAGTGAAAATAAAGCCTGATAGCTAAAAATAACATATATTATATATATATATTATATAGGTTTAGCTATATTCTACCCAGCTTTAATTCCAAGATATAAGTTATTGTGTTTGTTAGAATCCTATTACACAAATGTAAAATACTAATTTACAGATGGATACACATTCAGCCCAAACAATTTTTCGTGTAATTGTTTGATAAACAATTATTTAAGGTGAGTGTTACTACATCTTCATTAAATTTATTCTTAAACATACTATCTCCCCAAAGTGACAGTATAAAGTGAAGTTATAAGTGGTACAATTTAAAGTTATAACTTCAAAACCATACATTTTCTAAACATGATGATTATGTATCCCAATAGGATCACTAAATAAAAACTTTAGTTTAAAAAGTTTCTAGTTATTTCAAACATAACTAAATAAGTGTTGTCTGGCTCTATTCAAAGTGTGCAGGGCGTTAAAATCTTAAGTACAAACTGTGTGCTCTTAGCAATGCATTGTTTTTTACAATTCCATTTCTTGTTTAAAAAATATGGGACATTATATGTCTGTTGCTGGTGAACAGAAAATAGTAACTGGAATTAACAGTGTCAGATTGTGAGTAACAGTAAAACAGGTACAACGTCACTTATATTGTATTAAGAGTTTGCTCTTAATTATATATGGCTGCCTAGATACACATTCATTTTGTCCAACTCATAGCAAAACAACTTACAATATTGAAATCAATACTCTTGAATTCTTCATTGGATTTACTCAAAGTATCTTTGCCAAATGATGATGTTCTTGACTCCAGTGAAGTACTTTTATATACTTCAGAAACTACAGATCAAAGTACACAGGGTTAATAACATTGAAATACACTAGGTATGTTGTACTAAACATACCAGAAGGTGTAATTTTGGCATTCGGAGTTAAAATATTTCCTTCTGACAAACATCTACCTGTATCAATAAATCATTGCATATACAACTAATAGGTCACATTTCTCATACGTACTTTTGAAAGGCTTGACATCAGATGGAGCACCAAGACATATTTCTGATTTAGATCGATCTGCATGAATAAATCAAGATTGATGCAATATTGACACTACAGAATACAGTATTAGTCTTTGTAAAATATATTCATTTAATGCACTTCACATGCACACAATATCCCATGATATTGCTTGCATAGTAGCTCTACTTGAAGATGGCTCATCAAGTACTATATAAGTATGTCAGCATACCAATCCTACATTTGTGCTACTAGGATACATTATTATGTAATACACTACCACTGTCTAAAACAATCCATCAAAAAAGAGAGACAGGTCATATTCTATGGAACAAAAAACAACAACACTGACTCTGCTCTAATTAAATTATATCCAATGAAATTGAAACAAAACATGTACTTACATAATTTTCTCATGCTCTCTTGTAAGTAAATGCATTCTTCATTAATTTTCACCCACACTATATGGTATTGGGCTAGTATCAATGAAATATCTTGTATTCTATTTTTCAAAATAAGTGAAAATCTCTCTGGGAACAACCAAGACACGCATATACATCCTTCACTAATTTTGTGATAGTACAGAACGGATGCAAAGTGAGAAAGAAATGGCACACATTTCTTTAGAATATCGTGCCTCAGATCATCCAAACGAGATAGTGTAAACTTATTGATGTCACACTTCACTTTGAGTTCCGCCACAGAATCTGGGATTGTTTCCAATAATTTGTGCCCATCCCAGCATTTGATAAAAGGAATTACCAATGTTGTTCTTTTAAAATGATTAATTTTAACAGCATATCTCTCTATTTCTTGTGACATATGATGAACTTTACATTTTTTTATCAAATATTCCAACATCTCATAGTCTAGAAAATTCCAAAGATTAAAGTTTAACTGTTCCAAAAATTCAGCGATATCTGTAATTTCTTTTAATTCAGATTTGAGTTTACGCCATAGTGGAGTGATACTGGCACCGACATATCCTGGAATGTATCTAATATATTTTTTGATGTCGTCGATTGAGGATCTTTTTTCTACCAGATAATCAGCAAATGTAATCATTATATCAGTGAAGTCATCTTCCAGTGACCGTACTTGTTTCAGTAACTCAATTTGACCTGTAAAAATGACAAATTTTTTAGAAATATAGAAAACGAATACTCTATTATTACCTTCATCAATAGAAACATGAAGTGAAGATACTGGGAGGTCACACTCAGTCACTGTTGTGCCAGCGGTTACTAAAATAAAAACGTGTATGATGCATAATGTTTTTAAAAACTGAATCCATATTATTATGTACTAGCAAGAACCTTGACACTCAGTGGCGCTTGACATTGCCAAATAAGAATGCTGTGCCAAGTTATCATTCTCTATCATTGGTTAAGGTTATATGAGTTTCCTTATACTGCTCTCTTTATCTGAGCTATCTCAGCTTTTTTACCCCTACCTTTTCTTCCTTCAGCTTTCTTCGTGAGTCATGGAGTCTTTTTTCCTTGTCTACCTCTCCTGCTTCTGAATCTCTCTGTTCTATACTATGACGATTGTGGACTTAAGCTTTGCTACACTTTTGTCTTCTTTTTGGTACTTTTGCCTTCCTTATTGAAACTGATGCCTCCTTTACTCGATGATTCGATTCCACCCGCCTTTTAGTTACAATTAATCGCTTGCCATTTTGCCTTCTCTTCCATTCTTTTCAAACCTACACCACCTTCACTCGTCATATTACACCATCTTTTTTATTTTCAATTAGTCACTTTCCACTGAATATGACAACACTTTCCACTGAATATGACAACACTTTACCCATCAATGAAATAACGATGCTGTACCAAATTAAACTCATGAGTTATTCATGAATATGTATACACCGTCATCTGTTACCATTTTCATTGCTGATACACAAGCATATTATTATTATGATTATAACATATATATTTAGTTGAATTTAACAATAATCTCTGGAATGCAATGAATATATATATATATATATATTGAATTTCTATTTTCTCTATATATTCTACTTCTTCAAATTATAATTAAATGACATTTTAAGATGAAATTTTAAATATTTTTTTATTTCACTTATTAATATTTGCATTTACTTAGATTATTCGAAGCTATTGTTCTAGCTCCTATGATATCATTCAGTACATAGAGCCTTATGATATATTTTAGCTAATTACTACATAATACTTTCATACCACAATTTTCTCGAATAATGGTATCTACAAAACCAAATTATTCTAAATTTAGTAGTGAAATACCACATTGAATGAAATATTGTGCAGTATGTCACAACAATGATTATTAATGAACATTCAACACATATGAATATTTTAAATGATAGTGTTGCAGTAGTGATAGGAATCACAAACAAACAGCAGACCTAACAAACATTGGTGATAAGGCACAGCTAGTCAAAATCAGCAGGATTAAATTTATTTGCATAAATATGAAAGTGTCATGTAAGATAAATAAATTGATTTTTGAAAACCTCTTTAAAAGTCGCCACATAGATGGAAAAAAATATAGTTTCCTATGAATACGATAGATCCACCTTTGTGAGATTTTCAGGGATGTTTACTCAGTTGGTTTCAACAAATCTAGTGTGCATTTCTCATGTCCCATGATATAACAATTATTATGCATGCTGTCATCAATACTTACCCGAGTTTTTTATTTCAGATATAATACCTTGTTTTTTCATTTCCAATTCCAAAATATCAATAATATCTTGATAAATTTCTTTGTGGGACTTAAATTCCTTCATCAATACATAAAAATTCTGTGAATTTAGTTCAATTTTGTCCCGTATTTTTTCCACCAGCCTCCCTGATTTTTCCAATAGTGTTAGAGGACATGTGGCACTCAATACAGTGTCATGAATATCTTTAGAGATGAAATTAGTACGCTCAAGAAAATGGACGATATCTCGATTATCTTTAAGGGCTTTCTCTAATTTCATGGTACAATTAGAAATCACAGTGTATTCAGGAGTATGTGGCTCCATTTTTGTTCTATAAACAATAAAATTTATCATTAAAACAATACATCATCCATTACATCATTCATTTTGATAGTACTTTAGTGAATGCTGTAGCACAAAAGATTTTCTTATGTCCTTTACTACTTAATTCAGTTATATCATTTTTTTCTCCTGCTCTCTTTTTTCCTGAACCCTTTCTTTTCTTCAGCGCTTTCATCTTGAGTCTCGAATTCTCTTCTCCTCCTTTGTCTACCTCTTCCTGCTTCTGTCCTTCAATCTATAATTATGGATAAATTTAGGCTTCCTCAAACTGCTGCCTTCCCTTTTGAACACTTTAAATACTTTTCCTGTCCTCACCTGTGGAGACCTCACTTGCTATGCTTGGCACACCTCGATTCACACAACATCCTAGTTGTTGGTTTTCCTACGTGTTCTGACAACATTTTGCTCACTCGGCTCAGCTCAGTAAATATCGTGAATCCACCTACCGTAGTTGTCGTCATCATATACTTTACTTCAACTGGACACGATTCAGAACAACTAGACCATCCTGCACAATAATGTTCTCGACAACATTTATATCTTACTTTTCAATTTTATATGCATAACCATCCAGCTTCCTGGGATAGAACTGTACAGGTAGGCTTGCAAGATTGTTGTACAGGTAGTTTGTTTTGTTTTTAAAGGGATTAGCTATTACAATTTTTTATTTGGGTTGTAACTCCTCAAATCCCCCCCTCCCTTCCTCACCCAACCTATATAAAAGTCAGTCTGCCTGACCAATGAAAAATGTACTGCTATGCCTATGAATGGTGGTAGTCTGAATGGGCAATGGCAGAAAGAAATTGTTTACTCGTACAGTACAATAGTCTTATTTTTCATTTCAAAAACTTGGCACCGATGTATACATAGTAATTAATAAATGAAGAGATTTTGCATGGTCAGTCAATGAAGATTATATGGCTTGTTCAAGGCTCGGATTGATTGAGGGGAAAAAGCGCTAGTTGTAGCTACAAGAGTTACGTAAGCAGGGCCTAAAATTTACAACATAATAATACCCGTGACCGACAGCAACATATGTATTCATGAATAATTCATGAGCTAATGAACTAGAACACGCAGGCGCACAATTCTTGTGAACTTGCGCTGAATTACCGGGTAAACCTAGAGCATAGGGCGAACTGCATACCGGTTAGCAACCTAACCCGGCACAAAAAAAATGGACCGTAGGCAGGAGTGGCATAGAAACAGGGGCGCAACCTAGAGTGCGAGGCGAACTGATTAGCAACCAAACCCGGCACAAAATAATGGACAGTAGGTGGGAGTGGCACAGAAACAAGAGAGCTGCTTTCATGAAGTAGTGCTAAATTACCGAGTAATCCAAAAATGCAGTTGTAAAGAAGTGAAGGATTTGGCTAGACTAGACTACTGGTAGGCGAATTCGTTTGCTACCTATTTAAATCAAGTTAGACAGAAGAAGACGAGAGTGGACGAGAAACAGGAGAATGGATAAAGTGTCTTCACAATTAGTAGAAAATGGTAACTGTAATTGTAACTAAAAGCCTGTTGAACAGACAAAGATATGCGGTGTAGGTTTCAGAAAGGATGGCTAATGTGCGAAAGAGAAGGCAAAGAGCGGTTATTTAGCCGGTGGAATCGACGAGCAAAGGCGGTGTAGTAAAAAGGAAAAAGTACAAAGAGAAGTCAAAAAGGTACTAAAAAGCAGGTGGAGTCCAATCGTTGAGTAAAGGCAGCGTAAGTTTCAGAAAGAAAGGCAAAAGTAAAAAAAGCTGAAGTTGAAATTTTCACAAAGCCTAAGTCCACAATCATGATAGAAGGACATAAAGATTCAGGAGCAGGAAAGGTAGACAAAGGAGGAGAGGGACTCCTTGACTCAAGAAGGAAGAGATAAAAATAAAAAAAGAAGGTAGATACAGAACTGAGATAGTTCAGGAAAAAATTGAGCAGGAGAGTGAAATTGATTTAACCTTAACCAACAATATAGAATGTTAATGAATGAAAGTAACTTATGCTACTGCATTATTCTTACTTTGTAATAAGTCAAGCGCCACTGTGTGGCTGGGTACAGCTAGTCAGTAATATTAGATAACTACATTCTGTGTTTCAACAAAAAAAAAACTATTCGTACAAGAAAGACTTACTTCAAGGTATGTTACAATTCGAGTGAAGAATGCAATCAACTGCTTCTGCAATACGCTTTACCTGTTCAGAATGAAATTAGTATAATAACAAAAGTCACTCAACATTCACAACTGAGAAGTACTGCTAGACAATGACCTGTAACATAATATGCCAGGTATAAAGTACAGATAATTGATTGAAGATTGTGGATCAGATTACACAATTACATGAAATCATATTAGTTCAGATACTTATAAAATTAGCTAGTGTTCTGATAATGTTAAGAGAAAAATTTTAAATGAAGATTTTGTCCTACATATGCATGAAGATTGTTGTCAAACATTCTGTGGAGAAATTTTTTGAGAACCTGCTGTAATCTATTAGGTATTACTTCATGTAAGTTGTACTCTTATTACATCATTTTAAGAGTTATTTAATTCCATATAGCTAAGTTAAATAACAAGTACAGTAATAGTTGTTGTATTCTCTTCTAGTCTCTTTAGTCTCTTCTATAGTCTCTTTAGTCCCTTCTAATCTCTACAGTCTCTTTATTCTCTTCTAGTCCCTTTAGTCTCCTCAGTCTCTTCTCTTTAGTTGTCTCTTCTAGTCTTTTTAGTCATTTTGTATCTTCAAGTCTCGTTAGTCTATTCAGTCTCTTTAGACCCTTTTAGTCTGTTTTAGTTTCTTTAATCTTTGCCAGTCTCTTTGTCTCTTATAGCATCTTTAGTCTTTCTAGTCGCCTTTGTCTTAATCTATTCAGTCTCAATAGTCTTTTTTGTTTCTTCTGGGCTTTATAGTCCTGTTAGTCTCTTCAGCCTTATTTTAGTTTCTTTTCTACTCTCTGTAATCTCTTCTAATCTCTTAAAGTGCCTTCATGTCTCTAGTCTCTATCATCTCTTTCATCTCTTCTAGTATCTTTAGTCTCTTCTAGTCTCCTTAGTCTAGTCTTTTTGGTCTCTTTAGAGTCTTCTAGTTTCTATAGTATTTTTAGTTTCTATAGTATTTTTAGTCTCTTTAGTTTCTTCCAAGTATGTTTCAGTCTCTTTAGTCTCTTAGCTTCTTTCGTCTCTTTTAGTCTCTTTAGCCTCTTTTAGTCTTGTTACTCTCTTAATCTTTCCCAATCTTTTCGGCTCTTGTAGTCTCTTAAAGTCTCTTCTAGTGTCTAGCCTGTTTGATATCTTTTGTCTCTTCTAGTCTCTTAAGTCTCTTCTAATCTCTATAGTCTCTTGTAGTCTCTTAATTTAGTTTATTTAGTCTCTTCAGTTTCTTTAGTCTGTTTCAGTCTCTTTTGTCTCTTCTAGTCTCTATATCCATTACTTCTAGCAGCTTCTTTAGTTTTATTCCTGCAGCTTTTGTACTCTACGATAGAATTTTAAATTTTACGCCTTATATTTTAACTTATTTGTATGTTTTTATAGTTTTTTGTGGGCTTTTATTGTCTTTACATACAGTTTCTAACCTTATATAATCCAAACATAGTATTTGCAGTCTATACGCATATGTATACTGTCTAACCAAAGTCCCCTGTTGACACGTCTTTTTTGCCAATAGTAGCCTCTAATAGTTTCCAAGTCTCGTACAGTTTCTATCCAGTTCTCATAGTCACTCACTGGTCTCATAATGTCTCTGTCATCATTTCGTATTCGCTAATTATTTTGCAGTCACTTTTACTTACTCTTGCATGTCATGTATCACATACCCTGTGTGGGGCTAGATTATTTTATTGTGTCATACTTTCTCTTACAGTATCTTACAACAGTCTGTCAAACTTCCTAACCGTCTCTTTATACAGTGTCTAACAGTACCATACAGTGTCACTGTGGTTCTATTCTGGCATAAATAAGCAGCAATAAACTCTGTAGTAACATTGTTTACCAATAGTATTACAGCATCTTATGCAGATTCTTGCAGTGTGTTCCTGTCTGTAGCTACACCATACAAAGAGGACACACATATAACCTGTGTATGAAACTGTATTTAGAGAAAGTATAAAGTCAAGCAAGCGGTCCATAGTAAGCCATCACATCCAGTGCATGGAGAGGATAATTACACACTGATCAATGGTGACCTAGAGGAACTACTAAAGGAAGGCCAATCATTGCAGCAGTGCCTCCCCAGAAATGACCCAAAGCGGACAAACCCTAATCAAACACGCACATTACCAACCTCATGTTTATAGGGAAGTGTAAAGCTGCCATAGACCTCTTATCAAACACTAGGAAAGGAGGAGTGCACCACCTACTTAACCATGTTGATCCTGAAGACCCATCCTCCCCATCAGTAAGGGATGTTTTGATCAGCAAGCATCCCTCTGCTCAACCAGCTCATCAGGACTGTATACTGGGAGAGGAGCCTGAGATACCACATCAAACGATTTTCGATGCAATAGATGCTGGGGTGATCCGTTCTGCTGCTTTAAAAGTAACGGGAGCGGCAGGCCCCTCCGGACTTGATGGACATCAATGGAGGCGACTATGTACAAGCCATAAAAAGGCATCAAGCAACCTCTGTGCAGCACTTGCATCTGTGGCAAAACGGATTTGCACATCCTTTGTGGATCCCGAGCCCCTAGCACCATTACTCGCCTGCCGCCTAATCGCATTGGACAAGTGTCCGGGTGTGCGCCCAATCGGGATCAGAGATGCAGCTCGCAGAATCATCGCTAAAGCTGCCCTGTCCATTGTGAGATTGGATATCCAGGAAGCAACAGGAAGCCAACAGCTATGTGGTGGCCAGATATCTGGTGTAAAAGTTGCAATACATGCGACGAGATCGTCTTTTGAATCCGAGGAATCAGAAGCAGTTCTATTAGTAGATGCAACAAATGCATTTAATGCACTCAATAGGCAAGTTGCACTTCAGAATATCAGATGTCTCTGCCCAGCTATCGCCACAATCCTCATCAATACCTACAGAACACCAACCGACTTGTACGTTGACGGTAATGTCATCCTCTCACAGGAAGGAACAACCCAGAGGGACCCTTTAGACATGCCAATGTATGGTTTAGCGACAATTTCTCCAATCAGAAGTTAAAAGTACATGCAAACAGGTGTGGTATGCAGATGACTCAGCAGCTACAGGGAAAACCCATCATTTACACGAATGGTGGAACAAGCTGACAGAATCGGGGCCAGCATTTGGCTACTTCCCAAATCCATCAAAAACATGGATAGCAACCAAACCAGAACATATTGATAAAGCCACAGGATTATTCGCAAACACTCAGGCATTAACATCACCACCGAAGGCAGACCGTACCTTGGTGCAGCCATTGGGTCACAGGACTATATTAGTAACTATGTCAAGTCAAAAGTACAAGAGTGGATACAGAACCTGTCAACTCTCAGTAATGTCGCCAAAACACAGCCGCATGCAGCCTTCTCTGCCCTTACCCATGGGTTATTGAGCAAATGGACATTTCTAAGCCGAGTACAACCAAACATATCAAACCTACTTCTCCCATTGGACGAATTATTGAGATCAGACCTATTTCCCGCCCTCACCGGACGTCCACCTCACAACGATCTAGAATGTGCCATATTTGATCTTCCAGCAAGGCTGGGTGGCCTGGGCATTTACTTTCCATCCAAACACACTGAGAGAGAACACCATGCATCCCAACTTGTAAATCCTCATGCCACGAGTAACAGGAACCAGGGCCTGGCAGCTATGTTCACGAAGCACGAGAGAGAGAAGAAAAGAAAATATGACCAGAGGATAAGAGAAGTAGAGCACTCAACCTTTACCCATTGGTTCTCTCCGTGTCAGGCGGGATGGGAAATGAGGCAACCACTTTCTACAAATGCCTTGCGTCTCTACTGGCAGAAAATGGGACTCACCCTATAGTACAACCCTAAACTGGTTGAGACCCTGCCGCCTCACCCTATAGTACAACCCTGAACTGGTTGAGATGTCGCCTCACCCTATAGTACAACCCTGAACTGGTTGAGATGTCGCCTCACCCTATAGTACAACCCTGAACTGGTTGAGATGTCGCCTCACCCTATAGTACATAGGGTCATCTTCGGCCTCCGACTCCCCGCTCGCCTATCGTATGCTTAACCCAATGTCTTGTTATGTGCTATTCCTAAGTCATCTCTTGCCTCTCTGTGTATTACATTGTTCCTTACCCTTTGTTCTTGTCCTTTCATATCAGTAAGCAGGTAATCAACACCTAGTGTCCTGAAGAAAAAAGTTTCACACCCCTTAAAAGAAAACTCTGTCACAAACATCCTGTATTGTATTGTACTGTATCACATATATATACCCACTACCTTATCTGGCTTTTGTCATTCAATTCATATTGCACTAGAAGGCCCACAAGGCCGAGATTTTATGCAAAGAATATACCTCTGTCAAAGTCTGTACACCTGCGCGGTCTTCTGCCTTACCTCTAGTTTGGCAATTATTAAAATCAGTTGGATAGGCGAGCGGGTCATCTTCGGCCTCCGACTCCCCGCTCGCCTATCGTATGCTTAACCCAATGTCTTGTTATGTGCTATTCCTAAGTCATCTCTTGCCTCTCTGTGTATTACATTGTTCCTTACCCTTTGTTCTTGTCCTTTCATATCAGTAAGCAGGTAATCAACACCTAGTGTCCTGAAGAAAAAAGTTTCACACCCCTTAAAAGAAAACTCTGTCACAAACATCCTGTATTGTATTGTACTGTATCACATATATATACCCACTACCTTATCTGGCTTTTGTCATTCAATTCATATTGCACTAGAAGGCCCACAAGGCCGAGATTTTATGCAAAGAATATACCTCTGTCAAAGTCTGTACACCTGCGCGGTCTTCTGCCTTACCTCTAGTTTGGCAATTATTAAAATCACTGGTTGAGATGCCGCCTCACCCTATAGTACAACCCTGAACTGGTTGAGATGTCGCCTCACCCTATAGTACAACCCTGAACTGGTTGAGATGTCGCCTCACCCTATAGTACAACCCTGAACTGGTTGAGATGTCGCCTCACCCTATAGTACCACCCTGAACTGGTTGAGATGTTGACTCACCCTATAGTACAACCCTGAACTGGTTGAGATGTCGCCTCACCCTATAGTACAACCCTGAACTGGTTGAGATGTCGCCTCACCCTATAGTACAACCCTGAACTGGTTGAGATGTCGCCTCACCCTATAGTACAACCCTAAACTGGTTGAGATGCCGCCTCACCCTATAGTACAACCCTGAACTGGTTGAGATGTCGCCTCACCCTATAGTACAACCCTGAACTGGTTGAGATGTCGCCTCACCCTATAGTACAACCCTGAACTGGTTGAGATGTCGCCTCACCCTATAGTACTACCCTGAACTTGTTGAGATGCCGCCTCACCCTATAGTACAACCCTGAACTGGTTGAGATGTCGCCTCACCCTATAGTACTACCCTGAACTGGTTAAGATGTCGCCTCACCCTATAGTACCACCCTGAACTGGTTGAGATGTCGCCTCACCCTATAGTACAACCCTGAACTGGTTGAGATGTCGCCTCAGTTTCTCCTTGTTAAGATCCTCTATACAAGCCATCAGAGGAGCTAGGTCCTCACAGGGACAGGCAGCCAGGTATCCAGGAGCAATAGACCTGGTTACATCAGAATCAAGAATCCAGGCACCCTAAAAATCTGCAGAAGCTACCCTCAACAATCTTTGAACTCCATTCAAGAAATATATATACTAAACACTGATTATTGGCGAGCGAGCGTAGCGAGCGAGACACTTACAGGGGTAACACAATCGAAAATCGGGGATGTTTGTTTATTTATTTATTTATTTATATATATGGACGTACGTATGTCATTTTGTACTTTGACCCTCGCGTTTTTGTGTCAGTTATGTGGTCGACCCCGTCCCAAATTGCACTAAAAAGAATCCTCTGGTTTATCGATCAGTACCCATATCACCCTAGAAATTGAATTGTTTACCGTTTGAATTCTTTTGCGGGTGCAGTTTTTCTATTCGAGTTAGTGGCCGTGGTAAGTCAATGCGCTCTTTGTCATGGTTATAAGCCGTGCGCAACAGTATTTACTTGAAAATACATTGTCCACTAGACTATTGCGAAGGTAAGTCTGTGTAGGTGTATGTCCAGTTGTGTCAAAGCATTGTGTGTTACAACCACTACTTAGCTAAAGAATATCACAAAGAAAGCGTTTAAAAAACGTGTATTGTTTTGTTGTTGTTTTTTTCCTTCAATTCAAGCAGTTGCAGAGAGTTGTTACTATGGCACTGAAATCCCTTTACCCTGTATGCGAAATTAAAAAATTGGACCTTATTTTCAGTAGCTTCAGTGTTAGAAGTCAAAATCATATAGTCTTTGGCTCGCTCGCCATTTGTGCTCAAGCACATCACTAGTGTTTATTGGCAAGCGAGCGTAGCGAGCGAGACACTTACAGGGGTAACACAATCGAAAATCGGGGATGTTTATTCAGCGAGCGAGCGAAGCGAGCGAAGCTGACTATCAGTCGTGTTCAATTGAGATTTCAGATATATATATATATATATGTAGGTATGTATGCGTACGTCAAAATATTTCGCCCGCGCTTCTAATTACGTAAGTTAGGTAAAGCGTTCACAGTTCCAGTATTTTTCAATTAACGAGCATGGAGAATCCTGCTGCACTGCCTTACGCAACTTTGTTTTAACCAAAAAGTTTATAGCTACTCTCTTCTTGGCGAAAGACTGAATGGCAAATTGTCAAGCTGCGCTTCTTTGCCACTGCTTTCGAAGTTTATTCAGGTAATTGTTATTGTTAACTCTTCATGCCTAATCATTGCTATTATTTAGCGATTTCCTTCACAAATCATCTTTACCTATACTCATATATTTACTCGCTCGCCATGCATTTGCGCTATTCGAGCGCACCACTAGTTTATTTATTGGCGAGCGAGCGTAGCGAGCGAGACACTTACAGGGGTAACACAATCGAAAATCGGGGATGTTTGTTTATTGGCGAGCGAGCGTAGCGAGCGAGACACTTACAGGGGTAAAAATGAAAAAATCGGGGATGTTTGTTTGTATATATGTTTGGACGTACGTATGTCATTTTGTACTTTGACCCTCGCGTTTTTGTGTTAGTTATGTGTTCGACCCCGTCCCAAATTGCACTAAACAGAATCCTCTGGTTTATCGATCAGTACCCCTAGAAATTGAATTGTTTACCGTTTTGAATACTTTTGCGGGTGCAGTTAAAACTTGAAAACTTAAGGGACTTCCATTTCTATTCGAGTTAGTGGCGGTGGTAAGTCAATGCGCTCTTTGTCGTGGTTATAAGCCGTGCGCAACAGTATTTACTTGAAATACATTGTCCACCAGACTACCGCGAAGGTAAGTCTGTGTAGGTGCATGTCCAGTTGTGTCAAAGCATTGTGTGTTACAACCACTACTTAGCTAAAGAATATCACAAAGAAAACTTTTAAATAACGTGTATTGTTTTATGCTTCAATTCAAGCAGTTGCAGAGAGTTGTTACCATGGCACTGAAATCCCTTTACCGTGTATGCGAAATTTAAAAACTGGACCTTATTTTCAGTAGCTTCAGTGTTAGAAGTCAGAATCATTCATATAAAAATAGTATTGTCTTTAGGCTCGCTCGCCATTTGTGCTGAAGCACATCACTAGTTTTAGATATAGGTATGGACGTACGTATGTCATTTTTTACTTTGACCCTCGCGTTTTTGTGTTAGTTACGTGGTCGACCCCATCCCAAATTGCACTAAACAGAATCCTCTGGTTTATCGATCAGTACCCGTATCATCACCCTAGAAATTGAATTGTTTACCGTTTTGAATTCTTTTGCGGGTGCAGTTAAAACTTGAAAACTTAAGGGACTTCCATTTCTATTTGAGTTAGTTGCGGTGGTAAGGTGGGGCATAAGGAATGGGAAGTCGCGCAGTTCTCTCTTTTTCTTTTTCTACATTTTGCGCAACAGTATTTACTTGAAAATACATTGTCCACTAGACTACTGCGAAGGTAAGTCTGTGTAGGTGCATGTCCAGTTGTGTCAAAGCATTGTGTGTTACAACCACTACTTAGTCTAAAGAATATCACAAAGAAAACTTTTAAATAACGTGTATTGTTTTGTTGTTGTTTTTTTCCTTCCAAGCAGTTGCAGAGAGTTGTTACTATGGCACTGAAATCCCTTTACCCTGTATGCTAAATTAAAAAAATGGACCTTATTTTCAGTAGCTTCAGTGTTAGAAGTCAAAATCATTCATATAAAAATAGTATAGTCTTTAGGCTCGCTCGCCATTTGTGCTCAAGCACATCACTAGTTTATTTGTATATATGTATGGACGTATGTATGTCATTTTGTACTTTGACCCTCGCGTTTTTGTGTTAGTTCGGTTGTCGACCCCGTCCCAAATTGCACTAAACAGAGTCCTCTGGTGATCGATCAGTACCCGTCATCACCCTAGAAATTGAATTGTTTACCGTTTTGAATTCTTTTGCGGGTGCAGTTACAACTTGAAAACTTAAGGGACTTCCATTTCTATTCGAGTTAGTGGCGGTGGTAAGTCAATGCGCTCTTTGTCATGGTTATAAGCCGTGCGCAACAGTATTTACTTGAAAATACATTGTCCACTAGACTACTGCGAAGGTAAGTCTGTGTAGGTGCATGTCCAGTTGTGTCAAAGCATTGTGTGTTACAACCACTACTTACTAAAGAATATCACAAAGAAAACTTTTAAATAACGTGTATTGTTCTGTTGTTGTTGTTTTTTCCTTCAATTCAAGCAGTTGCAGAGAGTTGTTACTATGGCACTGAAATCCCTTTACCCTGTATGCTAAATTTAAAAACTGGACCTTATTTTCAGTAGCTTGAGTGATAGAAGTCAATAAAAATAGTATAGTCTTTAGGCTCGCTCGCCATTTGTGCTCAAGCACACCACTAGTTTAGATATATGTTTAGACGTATGTATGTCATTTTGTACTTTGACCCTCCGTATTTTTGTGTTCGCTCCGCATTCGACCCCGTCCCAAACTTCACTAAACAGAATCCTCTGGTGTAGCGACCATTACCCGTATCACCTATTGTTTACCGTCTTGAATTCTTTTGCGGGTGCAGTAAAGGGACTTACATTTCTATTCGAGTTAGTGGCAGTGGTAAGTCAATGCGCTCTTTGTCATGGTTATAAGCCGTGCGCAACAGTATTTACTTGAAAATACATTGTCCACTATACTACCGTGAAGGTAAGTCTGTGTAAGTGCATGTCCAGTCATTGTGTGTTACAACCACTTAGCTAAAGAATATCACAAAGAAAACTTTTAAATAACGTGTATTGTTTTGTTGTTGTTTTTTCCCCTTCAATTCAAGCAGTTGCAGAGAGTTGTTACTATGGCACTGAAATCCCTTTACCGTGTATGCAAAATTTAAAAACTGGACCTTATTTTCAGTAGCTTCAGTGTTAGAAGTCAAAATCATTCATATAAAAATAGTATAGTCTTTAGGCTCGCTCGCCATTTGTGCTCAAGCACATCACTAGTTATTAATTATTATATATATAAAAAAAAATTTCAGCGCGCGTGCAGTCAAAAGGGGGGATACATTTTAACTTCAGTATGCAGCTAGACAAGAGCTACACTTGAGCTTCCTCAAGAGTTTATGCTAAGGGTTGTAGCTCATAGCAAGCGCTCTGTTCTAATTATGCGTAATTTTATACAAACAGAATAATTTAAGGTGATTAAGAATAAAAATTTAGTAAATCTAACTGGATGAAATATATCTAGCTAGCTTAGCTCACTAGTCATTTGTGTTGCAGCAATAGTTCTGTTTGCAATTAAATTTTCACTATGCTAATGAATCATATTGATATGTTGCAATTACTTACCTCAATATAAAATGAATTCCAAGTAATAAGGCTGTCATGGGTTATACGTTTTGACTCCCACAATAAGCTGGTACAATTATCCACACTGAGTAATCTGTTCTGTGAGATAATTTCCTACGATGACATAATATTTTAGCTTTAACTTTTTATTCTATGCATCACTAGATACATCCAAACTTGTAACCCATAATTGCTATAGAAAAGCCTGCAAACTAACTAAACCACTTAGTACTACCGAAACTCACAAATTTCCTTAGCTAAATTGATTTCCTAGCTAGTTTATTTTCAATTCAAATAAGCTTTCTATTCTCCGACGCAAAGAAAGAAAAGGGGAAGGATTGTCCGCCCTTCAATGGCATGCTCGCTATTTTTAAACATATTCCTCGGAAGCCGACTGGGGGCGTGTAGATACCGGGTGCATGCTATTGGTTCGTTTTATGGATGCGTATGACGGACAAATTGGTCTGCGCACGCATTCATATAGTTTATTGTTCGATCGACTGAATAACGGACTACACAGTCTATTATTAGCTAGTTATTATTAGCTAGTTGTTAGATCCTCATCAATATTGAGAAGCTGCCGTATTGTATTTCACAAATCCTTGATACGGACAAACACAAACGCTTACACTAGAGTGCACACACACACACACACACAAACACACACACACAAACACACACACACACACAAACACACACACACACAAACACACACACACACAAACACACACACACACACATTGGCACATACCTGTTTAGCCTTTGTAATTATGTTTATGAAACGATTTACTGCCTGAAAACATGCGCAGCTGGTACGTATATCTCATCTATACATTTTCTTCTGTAGAAGAAATTTCGAACACTTTCTCATCATGTACATTTTTCTCTACTTCGTAGTGGGTATAGTTCATGTTAGAACGTAGCAGAGTGTTAACGTAGTGTTTTAATCTCTCGCGGGTGACGTGGTACAGGTAATTTCAAGACTAATTTAATGTAAACTCAAGTCTGTTTAAAATCAAAAGAGACGTGCGTAGTACATTAAATTTTGAAATTTACCAACGAGGTTCCCGACCCCTGGTAAATTAGGTAAAGGGTCCCACCTACCCGGTAAACGAGTGAAGTGCTGGTTCTTACAGACCTGTAGTGTGTTTTATAATGTCAGACAGAACAGACAGAAAAAGGAAACTTGACTTGGGGGATGGCGACTCCAGGTCGAAAGTGAGGTATAGAATGAATGTCATTGTTCTTTAAAATTACCTAAGTCTGGTACACTGCGTACACATGAAAAGTGCGTGTTAATTGGGGTAAAAAGTGCTTCCCAAGATTTGTCAAAGGCAACCAACTGGCATGTACTAGTGTGTGGTGCCCAGTAGTTATATAAATAATTTAATAGGAACTATTGTAGTCCAAGAACTGTCTCTAATTCGACTGCTTCACTCTCACTCAAATTGTATACTACATAAACAAAAAAAAATGGCTGAACTTGGATTGGACCATCACACAGTCGCCGAGACAACAAAGACACTCCCTCTTCCTCATCGTCATCCTCTGGTTCCACTTCAGCGACATCTGCTGCTCTAGCTGGCACTAAACCTGAGGCTCAGATGATGCAGATAAACAAGTACACCGGTCGCCCCTTCTCGGACAAGTTTTGGAGCATCCTAGAGAAGCGCCGAAAGCTGCCAGTCTGGGACTACTATAAGAAGTTTATGGACATCGTGAAGAACAACCCAGCGGTGGTTTTGGTGGGGGAAACAGGCAGCGGAAAGACAACACAGGTAAATTATGGGAGATAAATTTAAAGGCTTCTTTCCCCCTTGATGATTTCAGGTTGAATCAAAACACTTAATTATTGAAAATACATTTTTTATATAAAAAAAAATTTTTTTTAAATATAATAGCAGTCAGATAATTCGTGTTCCTTAGGTGTGAAGTTTACAATTCTACAAAGTCCTGATCTGCTGACTTACATAAACAATATTTTTTTAAACCAGCATTAGGGGATTTTTTTATTCTCAACTTTTTTTTGTTTTGTATGGGTTTTTTTTACTGTAACACACACTCATACATACACATGTACACACACACACACATACATACGTGTATGCATACATACATGCCTACATACACATATACATACATGCATGCATATCATATTTGTATGTGTGTAGATCCCGCAATGGATGACAGAAGTGGCCCATACTTTATCTAAGGGAGGTAAGACAATGGTGGGCTGCACTCAGCCTCGTCGAGTGGCGGCCATGAGTGTGGCTCAGAGAGTGGCTGATGAGATGGACGTTGTTCTTGGACAGGAGGTGGGCTACAATATCAGATTTGAAGACTGCACTAGTGCCAGGACCATCCTAAAGTGAGTTAGTAATGTGCACTGGGTGTTGGGTGAAGGAAGGCTGACATGGTGTGTGTATGTGTGTGTCTGTCTGTCTGTGTGTCTGTGTCTGTGTGTGTGTGTCTGTTGTGGCTGTGTGGTAGTGGTTGTGTCCTGGGCTCAGGGCCTCAGGTCCCCTAGTTCAAACCCAACTCTGGCATTTTTTCATCTGATTTTCCATCTGCCTCCTACCAGCCCCACCAGTCCACCCAGCTGTGATTGGGGACCTGGCATTTGCTGGGGTGCAAATTCAAGGCCTTTTCTCATGAACAGCAATGGTCCAGGTGGGACTTCGGGTGCCCACACCACTTGCTGTGAGGAAAGGTCTGTTCTCCTGCGAGTTCCTAGCGCGGCTCCAGGAGCTTTGCTTGCACGGCTCACAGTGCCTGCTTAGTGCACAGGCATCCTGGCTCTGCCAGGTGCGCGTGACCGCCTAGCGGCAGCAAGAGAATTTACATATTTCTGTAATTGAGTAGCTGTCATGGGATATATTGAATTCTTGCTTCATCTCCTGATGCACTGATAGTATACACTGTACCTCTTTCTCGATCTAGTACGATAGAAAGCTTACTTCCCCCAGCTCCCCTCCCCCCTCCCCAGTAAGCTGTGTTGGGAAGGTTTCTTTCCCAGCTTCTTCCCATCATGCTATTGAGGCTGAACCCAAAATTGCAGTATGTGGCTCATAATTTATAATTTTATGCTATATACTCTCCATATAAATAAAAGTTTCTATTTCCCTGGTAACTTGTAGACTCGTCAGTTCTTACATTCCCTAACCCCTTAAACACCAATCACACACACATACACACACACACTCTATCTGTCTCCTCGCTCTCTCTCTCTCCACCACCAACCAACCTCCCCCACAACCACCTCAAAGTGATTAAATTTGTGGTGAATTTGTTGTCATTTTGCCAGGTATCTAACTGACGGTATGTTGCTACGAGAGGCCATGAACGATCCTCTGTTGGAACGGTACGGGGTCATCATTTTGGACGAGGCTCACGAGAGAACACTGGCCACTGATATCTTAATGGGACTGCTCAAGGAGGTGAGGGCGCAGGAGGAGGTGAGGGCGTGGAGTTCAGGAATTAGGGTGCAGGAGGAGGTGAGGGCGTGGAGTTCAGGAATTAGGGCGCAGGAGAAGGTGGCTTATATACTGTGATGATTACTATAAATGGAGAGGAAAACAGAATCAATAGTGTGAAGTTGTGATGCCTGGTGTATTTGGGTTTGAAGTGAGTCGGAAATGTGTATACATAATTAGCCCTCAGTGTGCATGCACAGGAGAGATATGTGTATCTACTCACTTTGTCAGTCAGTCAGTCAGTTCACTCAACAACTGATGGTGGCCTCCTGAACATGGAAAGCAGGATCAAACTGTTATGGCAAATCATCTAGTTTATTCTGCATTGATCTAGATCTACAATTGGCATCTACAGTATTACGATGTAATCATATTATGACATAAAAATAACTTGCCTTTGTTACGTGTGTGTGTGTGTGTGTGTAGATTGTGCGGAATCGCACGGATCTGAAGATCATTATCATGAGTGCTACACTGGACGCTGGCAAGTTTCAGCATTACTTTGGAGAAGCCCCATTGCTTGTGAGTGTGGCATGAGGGCACCAGTGGAATATCATATGGAATGCTACCATTAAAAAAAAAAAAAAAAAAAAAAAAAAAAAACAGTTTTAAGTTTGATTGGAGGGGGACGGGTGGTTAATTGTGATTGTTCATTCTCTGGAGAATGATGTGTGTATGTACGTGTGTGTGTGTGTGTCTGCATGTACATGGAATAAAGCAAATACACACAATTCTGTGATAGTGTGTCCAGCAGAAGTTTTCTTAGTTTTATAATCGATCATTTTTCTTCCAGAGTGTACCAGGCAGGACTCATCCTGTGGAGATCTTCTTCACCCCAGAGCCTGAGAGAGACTACCTGGAGGCAGCCATTAGGACAGTCATACAGATACACCTGTGTGAGGAGGTAGCAGGGGACGTGCTAGTATTCCTTACAGGACAAGAGGTATGTATAATACCAGAATGCTATGCTCAGAGCAGTGTATGTGTGTGTGTGTGTGTGTGTGTGTGTGTGCAATTTTTGAGTTCTAGTTTAGGTGTGATTCTCATAATAGTGTACTAATTGCTCCTCTTATTTATTTATAATATTTGGAACAAAACTTGTTATGCTTCCCTAGCATAAATTAGATGCAAGTTTTGTTATAGTTGCAATATAAAGTCTAGCACATGAAACCGTTTGTGGACTACTGTTCGGTCCCTTTCCATGCCGGGAAGATAGCATTTTTTTTCTTCTTCTTTTTTTTTCTTCTTTTTTTTTTTTTTTTTTTTTTTTTTTTTTTTTTTTTTTTTTTTTTTTTTTTTTTTTTTTTTTTTTTTTTTTTTTTTTTTTTTTTTTTTTTTTTTTTTTTTTACCTTAGAGTTCAATGGACCTACAGTAATAACAGGCAGACCAGACAGACAGATTAAGTGCAGCAATCCCTTTATACCATTGAATCATACCTTCAAACTGTCCAATCAGATTGCTCAATTCATGGTGAATACGTTTCATACCCACCTCCTAGGAGGTGAAGGAAGTGGACTGTCCAATCAAAAATTAGTTTCCATGTGTTTCCTTTATCCTATGCTATAGCCGTCTGTACAGGATTTACACTATCCTCAAGCCTTTACCGACCTCCACATAATATACCAACATACTGAGAGTGTGTAACTAGCAGAGACTAGGTCTCCGTATTTATCTATGTACTTCTACTCTGCCTCTATACAGGAAATAGACGAGGCATGCAAGAGAATGTCTCGAGAGGTGGAGAACCTCGGCCCTGACGTGGGAGACCTCAAGTGCATCCCACTATACTCCACCTTACCTCCCAACCTTCAGCAGAGGATCTTTGAGCCTCCTCCTCCGAACAAACCCAATGGCGCTATCGGCAGGAAGGTAGTCGTGTCCACGAACATTGCAGAAACTTCCCTCACTATTGATGGAGTTGTGTTTGTGATTGATCCTGGGTTCTCTAAGCAGAAGGTAAGGAATCATACGAGAGTTGGATTAAAGTAGGAGTGCTGTCAATAGTTGTCTAAATAGTTGCTTTAAAGTTAAATTTTGTTGTTGTTGTTTTCTTTTGTTTTCTTTTTTCTTTTTGTTTTTCTTTTGTTTTTGTTTTTTCTTTTTTTCTTCTTTTTTTGTTTGTTTGTTTTTTGACTTACATGTATTGTATTTTTGTTATTCTTTTTCTTGTTGTTTTGCTTTTTTTTTTCCTTTTTGTTTTTCTGTTTGGGGTTAATAATTAGTGTCATTTCAAGTCTAATCAGTGAAGAATTATATCCATACTTAAATTTTGACCACTCCCAGTTAAGGAGTAAAATTAAGTGTTTTGGGCAAAGTTCAACATATCTTCGAAACTGTATATAGACTAAAATTTGATATCGTTAATGTGAATAAAGAACATACTGAGTTTTCACAAAAATCTGAATCATGTTGGGAATTTCTTTGTTGATTTGACATGGAATGACCCATTAGGATTTAGTCCAAACTCGAAGCATATCTTAGAGATAGACAGTAAGTCCATTCCCTAGTGATTCATGCATATCATACCACACACACACACACACTGAGAGAGAGAGAGAGAGAGAGGCTAATATCTTCTCTGAACTACAAACTCACATGTAGCAGGTTGTAAAATTATTAGATAGTAATTATAGCCTATCCTGCTTGGTTCGGAGTATGTTTTACCTTCCTTTTCTCTCTTCCCTTGATGTTTAACTGCTAATGATGACATGCCATAGGTATAACAGTGAGCAGGAAATTTTTCTTATGTGTGTATGTGTGCATGCTTGTCCACCACCCACCCTTGGTTCAGGGCCTGGGATCCTGAGTTCAAGCCCCACTCAGGCCTTTTTCCATCTGCTTTTCCATCTGCCTCCCACCAGTCCCACCAGTCCACCCAGCTGTGATTGGGTACCTGGTATTTGCTGGGGTGCAAATTCAAGGCCTTTTCTCATGCAACAACAATGGTCCAGGTGGGACTTCGGGTGCCCACACCACTTGCTGTGAGGAAAGGCCTGTTCTCCTGCGAGTTCCTAGCCCGGCTCCAGGAGCTTTGCTTGCACGGCTCGCAGTGCCTGCTAAGTGCACAGGCATCCTGGCTCTGCCAAGTGCGCGTGACCGCCTGGCGGTTGCAAGAGAATTTGCATTTGCATTTTTTGCATGCTTGTATGTGTTTGCATGATTGTGTGTGTGTATGTTTGTGTGTGTGTTCATCTAGGTGTACAATCCTCGTATCAGGGTGGAGTCTCTGCTAGTGTCGGCCATATCTAAGGCAAGTGCTCAGCAGAGAGCTGGACGTGCTGGGAGAACTAGGCCAGGAAAATGCTTCAGACTCTACACTGGTAAGACTCGCTGCATGTGTGACACACACACACGCACACACACCTTAGTACATAGTTTATCACTTCCTATTGGTCAGTGGTATCCCTTACAAAAATAGATATGTGCTGCATGTATGCCACATTTATAATGCATTCATTGCAACACATGTGCATATTGCACTTGTGCATAAAATGTAAGCAAAATGCACTTAACTGCAGCATGTGCCCTGCATGTATGCACAAGGAGAGTAGCATGCACACATGTAGTCTACACATGTGTCACATATATTTGCCTTGCATGTGTGCACGGTTTAATGTGCCACATGCATGTCAAATACGCATGTGCATGTCGCTACTACGCCACATGCATATCAAACACTTATGTGCATGTTGCTATTGTGCCATGTGCATGTTAATTTACCCACGATACCATGATGTGCGCTCCCACTTCCTGACTCATTCCAGCTCTACAGCGACGGCAGAGTACCAACATCTACCAGGCAGACATGCAGCACATGTACCATGTCTACCAGGCAGAGATGCAGCACATGTACCATGTCTACCAGGCAGACATGCAGCACATGTACCACATCTACCAGGCAGACATGCAGCACATGTACCACATCTACCAGGCAGACATGCAGCACATGTACCACGTCTACCAGGCAGACATGCAGCACATGTAACACATCTACCAGGCAGACATGCAGCACATGTACCACATCTACCAGGCAGACATGCAGCACATGTACCACATGTACCACTATCTACAGGCAGACATGCATGTACCACGCTACCAGGCAGATATGCACACATGTACAACGTCTCCCAGGCAGACATGCCGCACATGTACCACATACTAACCAGGCAGCCTGACACAACAATGTAACACATCTAACCAGGCAGAGATCAGCACCTGTACCACGATCCTACACAGGCAGACAATGCAGACACCGGTACCAAACGTCTCACATGCAGAGCACATGCAAGCACAATGTACATGTCGACCAGGCTAACAAGGCAGCACATGTACCACTCTACCAATGGCAAGACATCAGCACACAATGTATCCTCTACACAGGCCTACATCAGCACATGTAACCACACTACCAGGCAGGATTCCGCACATGTACACGTCGACCACGGCAACACAATGCAAGCACATGTAAACCAACATCACCAGGCATACATAGCAGCACATGTAATCCACATCTCCAAGGCAGACATGCACACCTGTAATCACATCTACCAGGCAGACATGCAGCACATGTATCACATCTACCAGGCAGACATGCAGCACATGTACCACGTCTACCAGGCAGACATGCAGCACATGTACCACATCTACCAGGCAGACATGCAGCACATGTATCACATCTACCAGGCAGACATGCAGCACATGTAACACATCTACCAGGCAGACATGCAGCACATGTGCCACGTCTACCAGGCAGACATGCAGCACATGTACCACATCTACCAGGCAGACATGCAGCACATGTAACGCATCTACCAGGCAGACATGCAGCACATGTAACACATCTACCAGGCAGACATGCAGATATATACCATAGTGCTTGTGTGCCACATACACAAAAATTGAAACGCGCCACAGGCATGCAGCATTCAAGTAGAAGGGTGCACAACTCATGAGTGGCATACATGCCACTGCGCATGTATAGCATACAAGAGAATGCACACATGTGGCATTCTTTTTTGTGCACACATGCATCCCTCATATGCACATATGTGGCACATGTGAGGCGCTGTTTCAATTTTTCTGTACATGCTTGATAGCAGCATTACGCCTGCAGCACATGAGTGCAGTAAGGCAGCACGAATGTGTGCAGCATGCATACAACATTTTTGTTAGGGATAGCTCCAAGATATATGGGAGGATAGCAAGTTGTCATTTTGTAGCATAACTACATGCTAGAAGTGGTATTGAGATATGTACCACATATCTAACCTAGTAGTCGTTTTTAGCTCTTCTTGGAGCCCAGTCTTTTTTCTTTTTCTTTTTTGTCTTTTTTGTCTTTTTCTTTTTTTGGTTTGTTTGTTTTGTTCGTTGTTTTTGGTTTGTTTGTTGTTGTTGTTGTTGTTTTTGGTTTGTTTGTTGTAGTTGTTGTTTTGGTTTGTTTGTTCAGTTGTTGTTGTTTTTTGGGAGGGGGGGGGGATTCCACCAACCTTTCTTTTGCTGTTTTGGCAATTCATTGAGCTCATTTTCTAGCTTTTTTAACTTCTCTATCGCTTCCTTTTCTGCTGATCATTTTTATTGTTTAACAAAATGTTGCTAAGGATTGCTGTGATATTCATTGTTTTGTTGTTGTTTGTTGTTTTAGAGAAGGCCTATCAGAATG
>WLWD01002245.1_pt1 | contig 69835 bp, 48 predicted proteins | sample 6712731 | NCBI WGS metagenome assembly WLWD01 (sample SAMN12718690, study PRJNA576275) | sponge metagenome | isolation source: marine sponge | host: Mycale hentscheli | place: New Zealand: South Island, Marlborough, Capsize Point | collected 2014-11-01 | reverse complement strand
TGGGTTTTCGTGGGTCACATACAATTAAGTGATTGTATGTGACGTAACCTAGTTATTTAACTAAAGCTATAGAGAATTATAGCTATGTACAAGTTTATCCTCTGGATAATCAAATTTGTGTGCACACTTGCAAATAATTTTCTTTCGCAAATATTGTCTTCATATTTATAAAATTGCTTGAAAAAGTTTGGTGTCTGTACATGATGAAATCTAGCAAACACAAATAAATATGCAAAAATATTTTCAAGTAGTCGTTAATCGTCATAATTAATCCATCCAAGAATTAGGACAAATTGGCTCACTGAAGAAAAATGCGCCATATCAATCACTTCTAAAGAGTTGAACATCTGCATTTGTTGAAGTTGAAAGCTTTTCGAAACTTTACAACGTCCACACACTCTGTGGTTGTGAAGTGGCCTGTTGAGTTTGGCTTCATAGTAGGGTCTCGTTAGCTATGCCTTATTAATAACTTATTTAGCTAATTATTATCTGTGTATACATTTTCTACTGAGTATAATTAGAAGTGTGTTTCATGTGCTTGCAGTTACTCGGCAGTTAGTTCAGACTACTGTGTTGGTAATCAGTAACTGTCTGTCAGACTATGTGGACATGTACATGAGGCTCTACTCACACACAAATATTCATGGAGTTCTCGTTCCTTACTTTAAACATCCTGACTCCATTGTTAAAATCATGTGCCAGCTGACTTATCATCAGTTTGCCTATTACCTGTATTGCTCCGACTCTAACTCTGTGGACTGCCCTACAACAGTCTCCGACTACACACGTTATTTGTGCCTGCATCCAGTAGCAAGCAGTTGATTGTCAAACTGGAAAAGTTGTTTCTTGAAGCAGAATAAGACCTTTTGAAGGTTCTCAGTTGTCTATGCTGTCATGAAAGAAACCGGCAGGCAATGATTGACTCTCCTGAATTTGCAGAAATGTTGTCCAACCTATCTTCTGTTTTGGAGTTGTTCCTCCACTATTGCCGATCTGTAGTCATGCAATCAGCAGAAATTGAGGTTAATTTTGAGTTTCCACCTTGGGAATTTCAATTCACTTTTACTCTTCTGTCTATCACCTCAGCTTTTTCTGATTTAGCAGACACCAGAAGGCATTGTCATTATTGTGCTATGCAATTTGGAGTCTTTACCATTGTATCATTTATTGAGAAGGTTCCAGACAAGTACCACCAATGTTTGGTGTATCCAACGGGAGGGAAAATTGACATTCCAGATTGCAAAGACCAGCTTGACCTCAATCCTCCAGGTCTACTACGAGCTTTTAAAGAAAAAAACCAATCAAACAGTAAAACACTTTCTGGAAAAAATTGTTGAGACGAATAAAACAGAAATGAACAAAGCCAGCTTGACAGTTTTGAAATCCAGTGGAATTGAAAGCTTGATACAAGCCGAATCGTCATCATTTTGCTTACTACCTCCCAAGTTTGATTTAAATCGTGAAACAAACAATTTAACTCTGAAGAACAGCCATATTGTCCTGTTTCATTATACTGTGGAGCAACCTACTACCAGTCATACAGTTTTCTTTTGTGCTGAGTATTCTCAGCCATTGAAGCCTTACATTATTCTGCATACAATATTGTCCACCACCAGTAATCTCTCAGACCTTTGGTTACTATGTTTCCTTGCCTGGATTTGCTTATGATAGTGCTATGGACTCCAGCCACAGCCAGATGATGCTTAATATTCGAACCAAAGATTTGGACCTATTCAAATTTCCAGCCAAGGTTCTACCTGGTCTCATGAAGAGTATAGGAATCACTGATTATCAATCAATTCTCTATCATATTTCTAGGTCAGTAAACCTTTTATACTTGTGAGCATAAGAGAAATAGAGTTAAGTGGTTCAGTTCAGTTCATTAAAATACTACCTAGTGATGGCAAGCAAGCCATTGTGCACAAGTAATTCAAACAACAGTAGAGTATTTTTTTTAGCTACTGAAAAGCCCTGTTGTTGTTTTTTAACTACATAATAGTAAAGGGTTTTCTAACCACTGCAACTTTAGTGACTTAAAAACTACAACATATGTTTATAAGGAATCATCGCACAGTTTTGTTTTAAGCACACTTGTTTAACCAACACAAGACTTACGTTGTAGCTATGCTTGTTCCGGACTGTCCAGCAAGTGGATGACTTGAACTCCAACAATAATGATAAGTTCCGTAGTATTAAAATAAGACAAATATCGCCAACATCAAAGATGCCAACATCGATGAAACTAATGACCGTATGTGTGCTCATTGGAAATAAATTAATAAAATATTAAGTCTAGGGAAATGAACTGTTGATGGTGTCTTCTTGCATAGGGTATTATTAGCTATGACAAACAGCGCATTAGCCAAAATCACTTAGCATCGGCACTAATACAAAAAAGCATTGTACAGCTGCAATGTAAAGCTACGAACTTGAGGTACTTATACTGCTCCTCTCTAGGCAATGAAGGAACTTGATATTTTATGTTGTTGTTTTGCATATTGGGATATGTGTTACTACTCTAACATTTTACTAAAAATTTCCTTTTTGAATGTGTTTGGGACCCCTTGCAGTTACGTAATTTTTAATTACGTAATAGTGAGGGCGGCCATGTTGGAGTACAACCGCGCGAACCACGCTAAGAAAATGGAATCCAAAAGCAGAAAAAAGCTGTTGTTTGGAGGATACTTTTCTTCTCTCAAAAGTTCTGCTGAAAAAGGGAGAGGTATTTGGAGAAACTAAAGCATGTAGGAGGTTTATATTTACATGGCAATCGTGATTTTAGTTATCATAGTAATACAGTTTTCAGTCATACTAGCTATTTGTCATGAATTTTAGTTTCATGTATATGTTACTGTTTAATGGATCACTAACTTCTTCATTCAGTGTTTAACAAAAAAAAATTATTTGTTACTTATATTCCATATAGTTTTATGCTTAATGGATGTTTTGTTTTAGCTGATATCTCTCTCTGACTTTGCTTTTAGCTTGAGTTATTGTCTGACCACATAAATTTTATTTTTAGTTAAACTACAATACTTATGACTAAAAATATTATAGTTTAGTTTTAGTCAACAAAAAAAATATTTGATGTATGGTAGTACTGGGGAACTTTAGGATATTTCAGTTGCTATTTAATTACTTTCAGGTGCAATGTCAGATGTTTTGTTCGAGAAGGAGCTATTGTGACTTTGTTGTATGGACCGAAGATGACTTGTATGTGGAGCGAATATACCCAAATCTGAAAACTTCTAGTTGATCAGTACCTCTAAAGCAAAGGATTTCTTCAAGTGCTCAATTCTACTAGAATTGTTCGGAAAACACTACTCTCAGCCTACAACCACCAATACCACATGTCAAATTCAATCTTCTTTGCCTTCATCTTCTGAAGGACAACAGTCAGATGAGCCTGGTAGTGAAAAATGTCAAGTGCAAAGTGGTAGTAGCACCAGTCAGAATAATACTGACTCTGTAGCACTGTATTGTTATTGCCAGCGACCAGAAGAAGGAGATATGATAGGATGTGACAATCCTAACTGTTCCTTTGAATGGTTTCATTTAACCTGTTTAAATTTGAATTCTCTTCCTAGTTGTAAGTTTTGGTATTGCCCCGATTGTAGAAGATTGCCCCAATTTCAGAAGACATCAAAAAAGAGAAAACTCATGTAACTAATCTATCATGTTAACTGTATCTAAATATTTTCAAACAAATTTATTATAATTGTGCAAAAACTTAATTCATATTGAGGTGAATTGTACATGAATTATTTGATCAAAGTTACAACTGAATGGTACATGAATTTTAGTCAAAAGGGACAACTGAATCACACATATTTATTAAACCACAGCTTACATATACAATCTTATCTAAGGTTGTTACAGTTTCATTAGAGCATACAAAATCAATTGGTTGCGTGGCACTAAGAATAGAGTACTCTTGCCTAATGTTACCAATTACATGTTCAACGTGAATTCTCACATTGGCTATCTTCCTGCTTTGTTCCACTTCAATACCACTGAGCTGAGTCTTTCCTTTAGCTTTCAGTAGCTTTCTGAGTACTCGAAGTATCATACCCAAGCTTCAGGGATGGAACCCAATCAGGATTGGTACTGTCATAGAGCTTGGCAGGTGATCCATGCACAAAATGATCAGAACAAACACGAATGTATTGTAACTTTTCCAAATTTAGGTCTTTTCTTTTGATAGTTGCCATCCATTCACGCTGCCTCCTTGTACTCAGTCAGTGTGTTTGATCTCCTTGGTGACTAATAACTGCTGGCAATCTGAAGAAACGCTTCCCCTTGTCTCTTTCGGTCCTGTTAGAGCAGCCAATCATAGCACACAACCGAGCATTTAAACCGCGCTTGTACTCCAAGATGGCGGATCCGACAATTTGACGTCAAGACCACGCCTACTGCAATGGGTCTGGTACAATACTCCTATATTTGATAAGAAGTGTGTTCCTGTGAATGGTTGCTGGTATTGCTCTTTGTGATGTCTGTAAGAGAGATGCACCAGCTTGATTAGTATTCCCCATCCAACAGGATGCTGACACTGCAGATAAGTATCTGTCGATACGATTTTACACTGAAGAATGCAAAGCTTTCAGCAGTCATTCACGTGATTTGCCAGCGATATTCTCGCATCAGGAACCTTCTTGTGATATTAATTTCAGACTACTTAATGGCAGCACCTGCTTGAGTAAACACCTGTTAAACTTGTACATATCCTCATTTGATGAAAAGAGTCAGTCACCATTTCGCCTTTCAATGGAAGTGTACAGAGTTCAAGAAGAAGCCGAGGCTGCTATAAAAAAGTGAAACTTTCCTTGGAGTTTTTAACTTAGCCAGGCCTGGTAATACGATCTTTGGAGAATGTCTTCTCTCTGATGTGCTTTTAATAGAAAAATCACTCCCACATTCTACTAAGTGCATCAGTAAAGAAATAGTTCAATTAATAAATTCTGCAGTATATGAAATCATTCTCAGAAGTGGCCACAAATTAGAGCATTTTACTTCCTTGGGTTTACATGACAAAGAAGCAAAGGATCTGGTTGCTGAAAGACCAGAGTCAGATGATGATTTAGAGATTGGAGCTGCACTGGATTTCTATGTGGTTGTTTTTGGTTATGTTGTAGTTTGTGTTTTGTTTTTCTTGTTGTTATATACAGTATTTTATATTACTTATAGACTTATAGCTGCTCTATTTTATTGTGAAGTTCATACCATTAGTTTTAACTGTTGTATTTAACTAAACAATGATAATGAATATTTAAAACATAACAAATGGAAGTAGTACTTCTAATATTTTATCTAAATGATATCAAATTCTGTACAATAATAGCTAACATTGTTAAGAAATTGAAATTACAGTCATGCTTTAGATTAATGTCCAGATATTAATGAACATAACTATAGAAAGTAGCATAATTTCAATACTCACAATACATGAACTTGACTTTTGAGCAGCTGCAAAGATTATAATGATGAAAATATTTTCACACATCAAGAACAGAACTAGACAACTTACAACATAGTTTACACACGCAGTGAGGAGTATTGGAGGGACAATTAGAGCACACACTATTGCCAGTTCTGTATGGCTTGTGACTTTCAAAGCTTCCCCTGAAGTTTGGAGGAGTTCAGTACATGAAATGTTCATTCATTTGCCTTCAACTTACCCTGGTCCATAGTTACAGACTAAATACAAAGCATTTTCCACTGAACTTTCATCTCGATGGTACAGATGTTCACACCTCATTACACCACATCCTACAGCATAGGTGTCTGCCCATACTAACTGTGATTCAAAGGAGTAGACAAAGATGGGGTTAGGGAGGAGGAGGTAGATAGATAAAGAAATGGTAATGCTTCCTGAAATGTTGTAATGATTTTTTTGTTTTGATTGGATTTTTTAGTTGTTTTTTTTAAGGTGTGGGGGTGGGGGAAATAAAGAGTAGCTATATTAATTATTTTACTTAGATATTAGCTATGTATCTCCCCCTGATTTTAACATGCTTATAATAATATGTATATAATAGATTTAATTACCTTGTTACCGGCATTGCTATTTATTCGTTTATTTATTACTGATTGATTGATTGATTGGGTTTTTCCCTTATAATCTCACTGATAATGCCATTGTTATTAATGTTTCACTGATTATTAAGAACGTAAAGAGTAACAAACAATGGTTTGCAGCAATGATATTATAAGGATCTATCTAGCTATGCGCATATACCTAATTTACTACCAGCTAGCATACTAGTAAAGTGAATCGGTTTAGTTCACCTGTCTGTATGGCGAGCAATCTTCTCCATCAACACTTCTGGATCCATCTTGATTGCGGCAGTACGTTTGGTAGTAGTTGTATCTTCTCCCCAAGCTGAACCATCGATACACCAGGAGTGTGTAGTTAACATAGCTATTAGTGCTGTAAGTGACGGTTTCACCCACATAGTTATATTTAGCAGACTGAAGATTGCGGTAGATATTGTATCCATATTGGCAATTTGCAGCCCAAAACTGAGCAATGTAAGCCAATTCATCATCCCACACCTGTGATGAATTACATACACTTTTTCAGTACAATTCCAATCAGCTTATTTTGATTATCATGATATGTAATAATAGTTTAATAATATCTTACTAGTCTTTGCATATCAGTGGCAATAGGATCAACTTTCCCTCTGAAGTAGTTGTGAGCTGAAAGAAGCTCTGATTTCTGACTGTTTGTAAGTGAAGCTTGGATACCATTTATGCCTTCCACCAATATCAGGAGAGCAGCCAATAAAGTCATTTTTTAAATTTTCATAAATTGCAAATTATCAGTTCTTCTTTCTAGCTGTTTATATTGAAGTTGGCAGTACTCCTCCTCTCATGTTATGACTTGTATTATAACTTATACACAGACAATCACCTGAATACGTGTGACAGGTGTTGCCATGAGGGTTTGTTGACTCTTATAGCATGTTTTCGTGTACATATACATTGGAGTAGGAATGGGGGAGGGGGAGGTGTGGCAGAGCCTCCTGGTGTTGGGACTTAACTACAATGTGACCACAAAGCCATGTACTTTGATCCAATTTAAATCTAATTAAGTGGTGGATTACTTAAATACATGTAATTTCTGCTTATATTTAAATACAGTTAATTTACACTTTTTGCCTGGACTTCATACATTTGGCAATGTCCATTGCATAGGGAAAATTTGATAAAAGTGATATAATGCAAAAGAAGTGGGCGTGACAAATGTTAAGTCCTTATTCCTTTACTCCAAATGGCAGATATGTATTATATGTGCATATACGGGTTTCGTAAAGAGGTAAGGCGCCCCAGGTTTACCCCCCCCCCGCCCCACAATTCCCCCTCCTCCCATCTCCTCTAACAATTTCTACAAGATAGTATAATAGCTAAAGTTAAATTCTATGAGTAGCTAGCTAGTAAGAATTATAAAAACATGTATGCGACCAAACACAGAATAAAGTATATACATATTCATATAGGCATGTAGATTGAAGTAGTTTGGATTCTTAAAATGGGTGTCACCCAAGTACAGCAGATTCACACCCACAGTAAAAATATCCTCGATGATACACTGCATATAGCTCTATATAATAATAATATATATGAAGTTTTACATAGCATTATCACTTAGCAAATATTCAAAAAATAAAAACATAATTCTCTGTTACATAATAGTAATGAGAATTTTGTGGTCAATTAATTCTATGAACTTATTTTTAATTGTATTGAATTGGTATGGAAGCAGATGACTCCCTGTTTAGTTCTAAAAGTGATCAAGTGATAAATGAAATTCCAGGCACAATATAGCTAGCAGGTATTAATTACTAGTGATTATTCAAATTAAGACTAATATTTTAATGGGTGTGGTCTTCCTCAGGCCCTCCTGTTCCAAATTATCTTTTATGATCCTGATATACTCCAATTCATCAATATTCAGGAAGTGATGAAATTGGTAAGATTTTCATATGTATACTTACAGGTACTGTAATTAGAGGCTTCCTAAGTACAGAAGTATATACACTACACCTATGTGAAAATGGGTGTTTTGCAGTAAAAACAGACTGAAAATATAGCATTCATGGCACGATCACCTGTTGCTCACCCACAATCTTTACAATCTTACTAACAGAATTACAACATGGACCTTGCATCACATGTAATATATTAGTATGTATATTATGGTATAATGTATATTATACAATAGATAAGGAAATCGCCTATTTTTTGTGGACATGAAACTTACGTCTTGTTGCAGTAAAAGTGTCTTTATAATGTGTGTGCATGTGTGTAGAAACAGTTCATATATAGTACTGATTACATGAGTTAGAATGTGATATGGCGAAATATTTCAAGAGCAGACTAACTTATTTTCACAAGCCAGAGGTGAGTGAAAATAAAGCCTGAGAATGAAATATCTTGCCATATCACTCTGACAAGTGTAATAAGTGGTTTATTCCACACTAGATATCTTCACTACTGTAGTTAGTACTAGAGGAAGGGTAACTCACAGGATAAAATTGGTTGTAGGGTGGCTCCCCACACCCCCAGCTGACATTTTAGCAGCTGCTCTGACTGGGTTGAGTTGGCTACACAGGAGGAAGGTAGCTATAAAAACCAAGAAAATCGACAAGTTTGTCTGGCTGGTTGCTATAACTACAAGGGTAATGAACTTGCTCAGTACAGCTGAAATAACTGCTTGAAATATTGAGTTATTTCACTGGGTCATGTACCTAAAGATATCATTGTGAAGATCTCTAGGGTGGAATATATATATATATAATATATCAGGCCTAGGGGAACTGGGGGGGCAGGCCAGGCCATGGCCTGGCCAATATTTTGCATCCCTTTCATACAGATCTGCACACCATGTCACTGGGCGTGGCCTCAATAAATACTACATGGCCTGGCCAAAATCCATTTGCTTCCCCCACCCCTGTATATATATATATAATATATATATATATATATATATAATATAATACTTATAGCACGAGTCAGAGTACAATATGGGAAAATATTTTACGAGCACGCAAAATATTTTCACGAGCCAAAGGCGAGTGAAAATGTGGCGTGAGAGTAAAATATCATTCCCATATTGTACGACGAGTGTGATAAGTGATTTATTGCTTCTTTGAAATTTTTCTCAACCGGTTACAATACAATTTTCATTGATTTTACTCGCTACGCGCGCTACAAGTAGCGTACAATATAAACCGTACAATATGGGAGAATACAGAACGCTCGCGTGATGCGGAAATATTCAAGTAAAAATATCAAAGCTGCAATAAATATATATATATATGTAATTTAATAAGTAATTTAGATTGATATCACTAGTGATTATTATATATTAAGCCCAGCAGGTTATATACTACTATATTTCCAAATCAAGTGCCAGAATTCAGTTCTACATTCACATCCATCAACAACCAAATATGCCAAGTCTCCCTTATAATCTGGCTTGGTCCAGCAGTGTCCATGGCAACAATGCTTTGTTCAGACAGGCAACAGTTGGCAACTGATACTAAGTGGACCATTGTTAACTGTCTGTTGCACTAACAATGAACTAACAGGAAGCAAATTTTATGTAACCAACTCGTTTTTGCTGAAGCGGAAGAGAACATATTTTTTGTCTGGCAGCATTGGTTTGCCAGGCTTCTCTGTCAAATAATTCACAGCATAAAAGGAATCATATCAATGACACTATTCATATAAGGGTGCCCTTGATCATACCTAAATGGCTTACTTGGCATAGATAATATATAGGTCAGGTGTCCACAGTAATAGTTATATTTACCAATCCGTTGTTTTGTCTCTTGTCTAAATGTACTCACCAGGCAAGAGAAAGCTGATGTTCAGAGATCAAGTTTTAACTATACCTTCTGTGCTGGGTTTATTTTCATGTCTTCTTGGATGTGCCTGGGCCCAGACTGGGTCTCCATTCACTCTCAGTGGGAATGACATAAACTCAATTGTCAATAGGCTGAATGCAATTCGAAGTGATGTCAACCCTACAGCAACAAACATGAACATTTTAGTAAGTGTATTTGCGTCATACTCAAATATTTTAATGTGATTAGTTAATATTGCTATTATGACTCTCTAATTTACTATAACTGATTCATTATGAATAAAATCATGTGAATACTAGATTTCTGGAACTACTTTAGCTATGCATAGAGAGTAAACATATAAGTAATAGCTGAATTATTCCATCTGTACGTTATTGAGCCTAAAATATACCATATTTAGAAATGGGACTCTTCCTTGGCTGAAACAGCTGCATCATTTTCTCAAGAGTGTCGATTGGGAATTAGTCCGAGGTTACCTGAAGGGATTGGTCAAATTGTGTCAGCGGCAGGCTCTTCTGCTCTCAATTTTCTTAGAATTATTAATATTGGGTGGCTACAGTCAGAGAATTCATATAACTATGAGGATAACACTTGCTCTTCCCCTGGAGTGTGTACCAACTATACACAGGTAGAGTGCACTATATCTATTATATATAATAATATAATATTAATTAATAATCATTTATAGTTTAAATTTAAAAGACTTAAGTGATATATTATAACAATGGCTCTATAATTCTGATAGATTGATATGCAAATTCAATCGTTTTAATCTTAAACTAAAAAAAATATTAATTTTTTCAGCTCAGAAATTTACATTCATAAACTTAGCTTACTACTGGAAAAGACCTCACTAATTGGTAGCTTACAGTGATTAAGACCTGTCACTGAAACCTGTCATAGAGACACAGGTCATGACTTGTGTTGTACTTGTAATGTAATGATGATGTCTACAGTACATGGAATTTCCATTAAGTTGTCCTGATTATTAGGATTCAGTTACCTCATGGCATCTGTCAAAGATGACAGGACCAAGCCTTAAATAGAAAAGGCATGAATTAAGCGTGAACATCAATAAGACTTCTCTGTAGCTCAGCCATTATTATGAAAGTGGTTAAAAAAAATTTTTTTTTCAAATTCTACTAGATGTTTCATGTACTGTTAAGACATATTGCCACTGCATGTAGCACAATAGGAAGAATACCGCTATTGTTCATGGATTGTGCTGGTGTTGTTATTGTTGTTGTTATTGTTATTATTGTTGTTGTTATTGTTTTTGTTGTTGTAGTTGATAAGAGCTGCATCTACCAATGTAGGTTGTGGTGCTGCTTTATGTCCAGTAATAGCAACATTCCCAGTGCCCAATTCTGTGTCGTATGTGTGTCTCTTCAGTCCCAAGTAAGTGATAGGATAAAAGCACATCATCAGTACAGGACAAAAGAATGACTGGAATGTTTATAAAATATAAAAGCAATTCAAAATCGTTGTTTTCGCCATTAGTAATTGATAATTATAACAGCAGCAATATAATCAAATGCAAACCCAATCACTGCCTGACACAGACAGACTGACAGACAGACAAACAGACAGACAGACAGACAGACAGACATACAGACAGATGGATGGATGGAGAACAGATAGTCAGACAAACAGACAGATAGGCAGACAAACAGACAGACAGACAGGTAGACAGATAGACAAACAGATAGACGGATAGATAGACAGATAGACAAACAGATAGACGGATAGATAGACAGACAGACTAACAGATAGACAGGTAGACAAACAGACAGACAGACAGACAGACAGACAGACAGACAGACAGACAGACTGATTGACTGACTGACTGAATGATTGAATGACAGACAAACAAACAGACAAAACTGTCTGACAAAGTGACTTACTATCTTTCAGACCGAGCCCCAAGTTGTTCTTTAGCACACAGGTTAAGGATCTTACAACAATCAACAATACTACTACTATTTTTTGTACCTTAATTCAGAGGAGACCCCACTGACCGACCATACATTGCCGGGACTCCATGCTCTACATGTTCCAGTGATCAGACTTGTATCAACAATCTTTGTGGTGAGTGATTCTCAAATACTAAAGGTGCTGTCCTTACCTTAAGCATCCATTGCTTCTAGTGCACATGTCAGACATAATTCTAGTCTTCACTTCAAGTTCACATCCGACTGACTTAGTGTCTTCTGCTGACCTGTTCTCTGCACTTATTTCCATAAATATTCTTATATACACAGTTGCAAGCAACTTGGTAGAATTAATCACAAGCTGAAATACATACTATTGCCACTATTTTCATGCCAATCTCATCAATCATGTCCATTATTATAATGTTCAAAATTGAAACTTTTTTGAAAAAAATAAAAGAACTAAGAAAAAAAAAGACATTTAATTATGTTCCATGTAAAACATAGTCACAATAGTATTTTTAGATAGTGGAGATACTTCCCAACATCGCATTCATAGCTCATTACCCTCAAATATAACTCTAGTGGTCATAGCAATCAACTCAGCTTACCAGCTTCACAGTTTTTCAAATTTTTAAGTCTACTTTCCTCTGGGGAAGGTGACCCAACCAGGTTAGAGCAGCTGCAATAATATCAGCAGGAGTGTGGGGAGCCCCAAGATAAACTAACTCTCCTAGTGTTTCAATGACCAACCCCAGTACAAACTACAGTGAAAATTTCTAGCATATAATAAACCACTTATTACACTTTGTCAGTTATATCAGAAGATTTGTCACGTGCAGGCTTTATTTTCACTTGCTTCCTCTGGCTTAGCCTTCTCCTGAAATATTTCACCATATCACACTCCGACTCATGTTATATACACACACATACACAATTATTCAAATGTATTCTGTGTTCATGCAATATTTCATTAACTACACACTTGTGTCCACGTACACCCTATGTAATACACACATGATAATTCTTCTCTTCTACCATTAAAGTTATCAATCCAGAAGACTAAAAAGTAGCCAGAAGAGCGCAACCAATTACTTTACACTCTATCAACTAACAAATCTTACATATTATTGTTGTTGTTCATATTGTTGTTTTCACTTCTCCCTTGTTTGCAGCATCTATGCCTATCACAACAGCATTGCCAACCAATATTGTGCCTACTCAATCTGTTACAACAACTACTGCTGCTGCTACTACTAGTACTACTATTATTACTACAGCAACAACTGCAGCATCTACCACTATTGAGACAATAACTCCTACAAAATTGACAACTACAATACCACAACTGCAGACCACGGTGTCTACAACACCTAAGCCAACCAAACCTCCTTGCCCAGAACGTAGACCACATCATCATCATGGACCACTCCCACCCCATCTCATAAATCCCAACTGCCCGCCTCCACCTCCCCCACCCTCTCCTCCCAGACCACCCCCACCTCCCCTTCCTCCTGTTAATGTTCGAACACTGCCTCCCACCAATGCTCCCATTGGTGTCTCCATCAGTACATCTTTCACACCCACTACAGACTGCATTCCCATCTCTTTATCTAACCTGGTTAAGGCAATTTTGCATAATTTACGACTGAAAGAGGAGAAGAACGCAGGAGAAACGAACATGCCAGACACACTGTACAAACAAGCCCAGTACTTTTCATACAAGTCATTACTGTCATGGTGGAATCAGAAAAAACATAAAACATAAGATTTAACATTATATTACTGGTTGTACTATTTTAAAACTGACATATTTTATCATTTTCAACACTTTTTAATTTTTAACTGACCAGTTGATTATCCATGTGTCATCAATGTTAAACAAAATCTGGATTATTTAGGAGAATGGCTTTCAGTTTCAGAAAGTATCAGCATCTTTCTGTGACACTAAAATAATAGTTTGAGCGCCTAAGGCAGCTAGTGTAGCAAGAAAATAAAAATAAAATAAATAAAATGGCCATGAGTAATTTAACCCAATCAGGATGGTACTGTAGCTATAACTACCATTCTTCTATATATTTCAGAGTTTTCTTGGGTACTCCACCCACCGCTATTCAGGGCATGATTCCATTGCTGAAGTAGTAGGGTGTGACTTAAGGGGTAGCGACGCGCTGACCGCGGTGCAACGAGACACGGAGTACGCAGGCGCCATCAGTCCAATTGAATTTGAGCGCTTTATCGGATAGTTTCATTACCATAGATACGGGAGCTTCTGCGAGAACACATACATGGCGCAGCTTTTTGTCGTAATGTTAAACTTGATTTGGATGCTGACAAGGAAAGGATACGGAGAGGAATCAACCTGTGTTGCTATGCAAAAATTAATGAGAAGTGGGCATAAGGAACGGATAGGGTTGTGTGTGAAAAACAGAGCCTGTATTTCACTTGTATGCACTACTGAATTAAAACAACCAGCACCAACTACAGTGATGTCCATTATTACTTTTGATCCATGCTCTGATCCTGTGGCCCTTCATATTCATGTGAACTCTACTTTACTAAAAGGTAAACCCATTATTGACGAGTGGATCGGGTCCACCACATCTATCAAAGCTAAACCAGACCCTCTGGGAGCTTTCAACATAACTTTAGAACATCAACAGAAAGGAGTGCTGTTTGGAGCGGTTCACCAATCAAAATTTGATGCCTCACCCATTACACTCTTTCCCAACCACTTTATACCTTTCCATTGTACAGAAGACCAGAAACATAGTTTTGAAGTGCACCTAGAGAAACCGTTGACATTATTAGACAGTGATGAGGATACTGATTATGAAGAATACTACTCAGAATACGATTCATCTTATGAAGTGGATTCTGACAAACGCCAAAAACAGCTACAAAGTGAATCATCGTTAATTACTGATGACCAGAAAGATTTCCCTACAACTATTGAAGATTCCCCTCCAGTTACTACTGAGTCTAGACCATCAATAGAACGTATTCATCAAATGATGATGATAGGGGTCCTTGTGGGTATAGTCGTAATTCATCTCATATTGGCTGTTGTCAATATCATAGCATGTTTGAAATTCTGATTCCTACATACTAAGGGGAGCTGGTTTATTAAGTCAATGTGGTGTGTTGGTTGTTCCCTTTATTTATAAAATAACGACAGAACTATTGAATTTTTGGTTACCCAACCATTCATCTCCACCCATTCAGTAGTTACGCTGAGCTGAGCACTGTAACGTAGACAGGGCGGGCATTTTTTTGTCGAAATTTTGGCCCACGAAGCTTAGTCTCGCGGGCCAGACCCTTTACCCAATATGAAGAGAAAGAAAGGGTCTGGTCAAGTTCACGTATGCGTTTGGTCTCACTGGTCCTGGAATTTCTCGGACCGGTAATTGGTTTTAAGTGACAATGACCTCACTATATAAACAGAGACGTTCGCGCAAATTTTGCTTGGTTTCTATGGAACTGTAGGAATGAATTGCTGCTTATGCCATAGCCTGTTGGATTGCTTCCAACTGCTTCTCCTTCAGTGTAAGTCCGAATACTCGAGCACTCTCCGCCACCGCTGCAGTTACATCCATGTCGACAGTAATTTCAGCGCGCTAAAATCACCTCAACCATGATTACCGCGTAATCAAAGCTATATTACCGCAGTGGTTACACTTGTGCTGACAGTGCAAGACCAAACGCATACGTGAACTTGACCAGAACCTTTCTTTCTCTTCTTATTGGGTAAAGGGTCTGGCCCGCGAGACTACACGAAGCTACTAAGGTCAAGTTTATGACTGTTAGTCCAGTTCGGAGGAAGAAAGGCAGTGGTTTAGGTGGTCACAAATGATTACTACACACACACACACACACGTTCAGTAAAAATGGAATTGCATACTTGCTGACTTGGTATAACCCTACTTACAACATGCTGGTGAAATAATGTATTTGCACACTTTAACTGCTGACGTGGGAGCGCACGTGCACGTTCTTACGATTTACCTACCTCAATTCTCGAAGTTAACGGCGAGAATGATAGCAACCCGCTGGACTTCCGCCATTTGTATATCCACCCTAATTAATTTGCTCACATTCGGTAAATTAGTCCGACCTAACTAAGTTGTGTCTCCTCCTTGTAAGTCGCTTATATATCTTGTTCAGCAGTTAACTTCATTTGTAAAGATAATGGTTACGACAACAAATAAAAATTACTTGACGATCCTAATTGTGATATTCATACCAGTATCTGAAGGAGCACTTCAATACAAGTCTTTAGGGACACCTATCAACATCACTGAACAGATGATTTTCAATATTATGTTTGAATTCAATTCTATTAGGGGTAGTGTGCAGCCAACAGCAAGTAATATGATAAAATTAGTAAGTTCATAAGATTTCTTATACCATTTTGGAAGAATCCTGTAGCTATTTCCCTAAGTATTAAGACTTTCATATTAAATAGCTCCCTTTTGAGCCAAGCCTATGAATTCTAGGATTAGCTATTTGCAATTTTACAGAGAACACGTATATGATGAGCAAAAAGGGGAAAGTTCTAATTTTATTATGTTAGAGAGACAAAATTATCAAGAAATCAATTTAATTACTTTTAATGCAGGCATGGAACAAATCTTTGGCTGGTATGGCAATCTCTTATTCTACATACTGTTTAGAAGAAGCCGCCATAACACTCAACAGTAACAAGTCACACTTCCAGAACATTGGAATAACTTATGCAGTAGGAGCCACAGCTAATTATGCACTAATTAGCATCATAAGGGACACTTGGGTATCTCAGAAGGTTCACCTCAACAACTCTACTCTTACTTGTGAAAACCGTACTTGTAGTGATTATTTTCAGGTGAGATGAAGAAGTATCAAATAATCACTAGGGCCAGTTCGTAGCTATCACTTAATTTAAAAGACTAATATGATAAGTCTAATATGTTCTGAGATAAAAGATCTCTGAATGAACATTTTTTACGCATCATCATACATATAGCTAAAAAATTGTTTCACAATCTGTTTTACAATGTAGCTAGTGTATGCAAAAAATTCATTCGGATGACTGAATCCAAAAATGGGGAATAAAATAATGCTACAGTGTGATTGATATGTTAATATCCCCAATTAACTTTTATTTTTTAACCTGAAAAATGCTTCTTTTTTAATAATTCAGATTACTATTACACCTAATCAAGTTGGTTTATTTTTCTGGACAAATAAATTTATATCTTTAGATAATAACCGCTGAAGTAACTGGTGTGGGTTGTGGAGCTTCACGCTGTCCTGATGTCAAGCCATATCCTGTACTTAATCCTATATTTTATGTATGCCTCTATGACAATAAAGTGTAAGATGAATTTACATAATATATAATTATTATGCAAGTTACATTAAAACTCTATTGTAGAACTGATGAAAACAAGCTGCCATATGCAGTGGGAATACCTTGTCTATTGTGCCGTGGACTACTTACTGGCCACTTTGTTTGCCAGAATAACACTTGTGGTACGTTTAGCTAGGAGTATTATAATATATGGCTATATACACACACACACACTCACACAATAGTAGTTTTATGAAGTACCAGCATAATATAATATGTATCTATTGTATTGCAGCTCGTCTTTTCTAACAAGCAAATACATTAATTTGAATTCTTTGTGATTCAAATATACAAATATCTTACCTTTATATTTTACAGTAATCTAAATAATAAATAATAGTAAGCCAATACTTATCTTGTTAGTCATGATAAAAACAAAATTAGAAGCATAAAAGAAAAACCCAAGTCATATTCCTCAACTGATTTATGAGAGCAGATAGCTAATTGTCATATGTTTATGCAATGCATATTTGGTAACAATATTTGTGATTTTGTTTCTCTTTCAGATTACAGCCAAGTAAATAGAATTTTGAATTTTTGGTCATGTCGTATATTTTTGCTTACAACAGCATTATATATTTGTTTTCTCTGTACATGTTGCACTTGGTTTAATGTTAGTATGACAAAGAAATGATGATTCATTCATACAGCTAAACCATCATATATTTTTTCTTGATATTGATACTTAAACTTCGTTCATTTTATATCTATATTTTGTTTTCAGCGTATATATTACTAACCATAGCTGGGTTGGCTAGTTGTCCGTTTTCTTGCTATAATTGTGGTGAATAACTAAAGGAATGGTATACTACGTTCAATCAAGCAAGTGAAGTCAAAATTAGCCATACACTCCGGTTATCGCCAGCTTGCTATAACCAACCGCGCATGTTTTGTTTACTAGGCGATCATTACCTACTAAGTTGGTAGGTTTGTGGACTTAGAGAAGAGTCCGAATGGCCTCCGATTCTGACGGGAATAAAGGGTGTGGAGGACCTTCCGGCGACATGAAAGCATTCAGGGAATTTTTTTCGAAGGCTAGAAATATTGTGGTCCTTTCTGGGGCGGGCATGAGCGCTGAAAGTGGAGTTCCAACCTTTCGGTACGTTGAAAAAAAAAAAAAGCGGCTATGTTCAGAAAAGATTGAAAGTTTTGGCTCACTTTTTATTACTGAGGTTTGGGCTCACTTTTTATTCAGTAAAATTAAATATAGAAGAAAAAAAAACAACAGAAGTAACCTTTGTCTTATTTGATTGTAACTAGAGGAGCAGGAGGATTCTGGCGGACATATGAAGCTCAAGATTTGGCCACACCTGAGGCATTTGAAGACAACCCCTCACTCATATGGGAGTTCTATAGTTACCGCAGAGAAGTAATGGGAACAAAGGTACGAAACCTGCATTCATTGGACAAGTACTAGTGATAGTAGGCTTGAAAAAGTTTATTTGTACCATTGTACGTTCCAACAATCAGATTGTTCAATTCACGGTGAATATATTTCGTACCCACCTCCTAGGAGGTTAGTAAGTAAACCATCCAATCAGAATTAGTGTTTGTGCTTTTCGTATAGCTTAGAGCCATAAAGTCGGTTTCACCACTCCGCATTTGGTCGGTATGGGATTTACACTATCCTCGGGCCTTTGGCCCTCAGTTGCGTGAATCCTGTAGTTACCTTCATGTCATGGTGTTAACCTGTATATATCACAATGTTCTTATATCTTAATTCCTGTGTTGCCTGCAATAAGGAAGAAAAAATTCTCTTTTAAGTCTATACTTTTTGCATCTACAATTCTACTAGTAGTGTGCTTGAGCACAAGTGGCAAATAAGCCTAAAACTACGCTATTGTTTAACAATTGTTTTTAACTTCTAACACTCAAGCTACTAAATAAAAGTAGAGATTTTGAATTTCCTATATATACGGTAAAGTGGGTTCAATGCCATAGTAACCATTCCCCGCTACTGTTTGAATAAAATTAAAAAAATCAACAAAAACAAGTCACGTTATTCAAACGTTTTCTTTGTGATATTCATTAGTTAAGTAATAGTTAAAATGCACAATACTTTCACACTTAACTGAACATGCCTACACAAGACTTACCTTCGTGGTTAGTCTAGTGGACAATCAATTTTCAAGTTAATAGTACGGCGCGTAAGTTGCCCATTAAAAAATGTATGGGAAAAATCGCTGTTCAATTGAAATCGCACGGGGAAAGTGAAATAGTGCATAACTAATTGAAATACCTCGGTAACTAAGTGAAATAGTACGGGTAAGTGCGCACGCGTAGAGCGTTAACCTTGGAAATGTACAGTTCCAGTAGTTTCTAGTTGGAGACATGTCCTTCTTTACCACAGAACCTCTACCCGTATTAGATGGAATGTTTTACAACAGATTAGGAGGAGTCATACGATGAAAAGAAAGTTCCAGCGGAAGCTAATCCTGAAATAAGGAGATAGTGACTGAACGATATAGTGTAGCTACAATTGCAAAATACTTTTTAAAAAGCTGGCCTACTATTAGCGAGTGATAGCACGGGTAACCTGTGCTATTAGGGGTCAATAGCACTCGTAAAGCAATTGAAATAACACTCGGCTTCGCCTTGTGCTATTTCAATCGCGTTACTCGTGCTATTAATCCCGAATAGCACAGTTACCCGTGCTATTACTCATACAAATACTGTTGCGTAGGGGCTTATAAATATTGAAAAAATAGCTATTAACCTACCACCACTAACTCGAATAGAAAGGGAACTGCTGTAAGTTTTTTAGTTCTAACTGCACCTCAAAAGAATCCAAAGCGGTAAACAATTGAATTTCTAGGATGATACAGGTAATAATCGATAAACAGAGGATTCTGTTTAGTGAAGTTTGGGATAGGGTCGAACACCGAGCGAACACAAAAATTCGAGAGGGTCAAAGTACAAAATGACATGCGTGCATCCTAACATATATATAAACAAACAAACATCCCCAATTTTCAATTGTGTTACCCCTGAGAGTGTTTCACTCGCTCGCCAATTATTTGATGCACTCATTTTTTCTGAATTTATGGTCTATGGGTAAGTTGTATGTAGTAAAAATAGACCATGCGTAATATACATGTTGTTGTTTTTTTATACAAATATTATGACAATTTCTTACAAGGAATATTTTGACTAAAATCTATGTACATATGTGCACAATATAATAATAAATGGTCATGGCTTCTTCATGGGTAAATTAGTGCAAGTTGTGTTAAATTTATAAACTGGAATATTATCTGCAACCAATCTAACAAATGCTCTTAATTTGGTTGAGGGAGTTCTCACTCAGTAATGTATTATAACATTGGATCACTTTGCGTAAATGGCAGTTGCCAAGTCACTTATAATCCTTTATTTATGTCTTATCTTACTCCCATTTAATACTGTATAAATTCACAGTTTCACATGCATGAGGGTTTCAGTATCTGTTTCAATACTGCATTCTTTCAGTGAGTGAGTCGTCAGCATGTCGGTCAACAATGGATTTAGAATAATGAATATCTCGCAAGTCTAGAGTCAATCATTTTTAAATGCAAGATTTGGAGTAATTTTAGAACCAATCTTGAGAGGGATCAAATCAACATTTTTGAAATTTTGAGGGGTCTCTTGTTTCCTTGAAATTTGATGAAAATGTTGCACCACAAAGGTCTTAGTAATTTTCAGGGTAGAACAGGGCAAAGTCATTTCCTCTAAAATGGCTTATAAAATCCCTGCAAGATAAACATACAAATGTGACCGTCTATAGGAAAACCAGGCACAACGCGGCACCTTCGAAATTTTTTTTTTTGCGCTTACGGAGTTGTCGGCGTCCAGATATTGAGCTCTCCAAGTTTTATCGTCGTAGCTTAAGTCGTTCCCGCTATAATAGACCTAACCGTTCCCTTCCGTCCGCTTGAAACAATACATTTTTAAGAAATCGATCGATCTTTTCTCGATATTACGCACGCCGCGTTGTGCCCGGTTTTCCCGTAGACGGTCACAAATACAGAATTGGAGTGTTTGTTTGCCGGCTGGTTGTCATAGCTCAGTGGCAGAGCGCTTGTACGTTAGCAAGCGGTCCTGGGTATTCCCAGTGGTGACCGAATAGTTTTAATTCTGTAGTGTTTAAAAAAAGCCTGTGAAAGAGAGAGAAACACATCTAAAGTTAGACATAACTAGTGATGTGCTTGAGCACAAATGGTGAGCGAGCCTGTGCACAAATGAAACACTTCAAAAGAATCTATCAGTCCATTTCTAAAAGTATAAGTATGTAGCTGTTGTAACAATTATATATTTTAGCTAACATATACAGAACCACTTTCTTACCTCAATTTCCCGAGTACTGGTATTTTCTATAGGTCATTCTTACTATCTGAATTACCAGTATCTTTTGACAACAAGCATTCACAGCTACTACAAAAAATGGCCGATTTGTTTAAAATTACGTCTGGTAAAGGGTTTCAAATCCATAGTAACCATTCGCCTTAACATTTTGTGACTTGAAAAAACAAGAAGTTCGAAAGAATTACTGCACAGTGTTGAGTCTAACAGTAAGTTTTTAAGACCTAATTGCATATTCAGAAACAACCTATTACGAAGGGGTAAATAATTAATTTCCTTGACTGATACGGGATCGCTAAACCGAAAGATTCTATTTAGTGGAGGTATTGAAAGGGGTAGACCACAAAGCAAACACAAAAATGTGAGGATCAAAGTACAACATGACATACGTACGTCCACACATAATGTGTGGACGTACGTATGTCATGTTGTACTTTGATCCTCACATTTGTTTATATACATGTATATTATAAATATAAACAAATATTCCCGATTTTCCATTGTGTTACCCCTGATAGTGTCTCGCTCGCCTATTAGTAGTTTTTTTACTATGCAAACATGTAACTTTCTGATCTGTTACTACATAAGTTATATTTTTCTATTGATGTCGTTGCAGCACCCCAATGCAGCACACATTGCTATCAGCGAGTTGGAGAAGAGACTGAAACCTCAAGGAAGGAAGGTCACTGTAGTTACTCAGAACATTGACAGACTGCACCATATGGCTGGCTCAAACAATGTCATAGAGCTGCATGGTAAGTGGACAGACCTCCCTCTAGTAATACGTGAGAATTAACTATCTTGGGGATAATTAAAAGACCAGGACAGAAAGCTAATCTCTAGTGGTAAATATTTCTATTAGTGTTCTTTCTCATTTCATGTAACCCCACCCACCTGCTATACACTAGACAGGCTCACCATAGTTTTTACCTACGTAGTTTGCTAGACTCATAACTCTATCACACTCATCACTACCAGGACACACGTACATCCTTGCCTACTATTCATTCCAATTTACTAACATCATGCTAACTTTGCTCATACCAATTGAGAGAAACTGTTCCTTCTGTATACGTAGCAAGTAATATTCGTGAAAATTGTTGTCAATATTTTATGCTGGAGTAGTCGCTGAAAGCAATCTTTTACCTAAGGGTAAAGCAAATATACATGACACATGGTCTTGTGATGGGAATGCAATCTAGCCCATACACAGTGATTGATCAGAGTTATCCCAGTGGACTGATATACACACAGTGAATTATATCTATAGCTTCTAACAGTAGTAGGTTTTCATGACAATGCTTTTCCATCATTTTTTAAAAAGTATTAATATTTGTATGTCTAATGAAATACTGTAATATAATTATGTCATTAAATGCCGTCACTATAATAATATGCTTGTGTATCAGTAACAACGACGACAGTGTGTGTTCATAAATAATTCATGAGCTGATTGGAGTCTGTAAAGCATCGTCATTACCTGAATTTGGGGGGTGGGGGTGGGAAGGAGAGGGACATTTGACAGGGTGGGGGGGGGGAATGGGCGGGGAAAATGTGACCTTTTTGGGGCTCAAACCTGCAACCGGCGACTGCGGAGTGTGTGCACAGACCATTAAACCGTCGGGACTGACCACCTTGGAGTATCTAGAAGTGCCTTATTGTATCCTATAAAAACTAACACTGGGTCGCTGAACTGAGTTGGGAAGATTGTTCATTTACAGTAGCTAACTGTAGTGGGTATAAGAGAAGCAGGAGAATGCAAGGGTTAATGCAAGTGAGAAAAAGCTGACTGATGTACAGTAACTACTTCAATGAAGAAGTGAAATAATATTCACATAAAAGACAGATATACTGTGGAGCAGGAGAGGTAGACAGAGGAGGAAGGAGAGGGAATCCATGAGTTGAAAAGAGGAATAAGGAAAACAGGGCTGGGATGGCTGAGGGAAAAAAAAAAGAGAGAGCAGGAGAAGGCATACTTGCCACTGTGTAGCGGGATACTTGCCACTGTGTGGCGGGATACTTGCCACTGTGTGGCGGGGTACTTGCCACTGTGTAGCGGGGTACTTGCCAGTGTGTGGCGGGGTACTTGCCACTGTGTGGCGGGGTACTTGCCACTGTGTAGCGGGGTACTTGCCAGTGTGTGGCGGAGTACTTGCCACTGTGTGGCGGGGTACTTGCCAGTGTGTGGCGGGGTACTTGCCACTGTGTGGCGGGATACTTGCCACTGTGTGGCGGGGTACTTGCCACTGTGTAGCGGGATACTTGCCACTGTGTGGCGGGATACTTGCCACTGTGTGGAGGGATACTTGCCACTGTGTGGCGGGGTACTTGCCACTGTGTGGCGGGGTACTTGCCACTGTGTGGCGGGGTAATTGCCAGTGTGTGGCGGGGTACTTGCCAGTGTGTGGCGGGGTACTTGCCACTGTGTGGCGGGGTACTTGCCACTGTGTGGCGGGATACTTGCCACTGTGTGGCGGGATACTTGCCACTGTGTAGCGGGGTACTTGCCACTGTGTAGCGGGGTAATTGCCAGTGTGTGGCGGGGTACTTGCCACTGTGTGGCGGGGTACTTGCCACTGTGTGGCGGGATACTTGCCACTGTGTGGCGGGGTACTTGCCAGTGTGTGGCGGGGTACTTGCCACTGTGTGGCGGGATACTTGCCACTGTGTGGCGGGATACTTGCCACTGTGTGGCGGGGTACTTGCTAGAAGGATAATATTGAAATTGTCCCTCCTTTCTATTCTGTTGCGTTATAGGTTCGTTATTTATGACTAGATGTACAGAATGTGGTCAAGTGAAAGAGAACAGAGATAGTCCCATTTGCCCGGCACTGAAGGACAAAGGGTGAGAGATGGATGAGTATCATAGTCCCTCTTAGGTCGTGTAATTACTCCATTACAGTGCAACTGTTCCTATTTTGCTTAACGTCCAGCACATTTCATTTATCTCTCCTTTTTGTGTGAAGACATTCCAGGCTACTGTATATAAATAGTTGCCAGTTAAACAGCCCACATGCACAGATTTTTTGGCGTATTGGGGGTGAGAGGAGAGAGGGGCGAGGGGACAAATTACAATAGCACATTGTTTGGTAAGTATGAATGTTGATTGGATGTTATATTGTACTGTTTTATTTTGTTTTGTGGTTAATAGCAATTTTTCTTTTTTAACGGCCAATAACTATTTTATTTTTACCCAAGAAAGACTAAGTAACAGTATTAATGTAATGTAATATGTGTTTGTGTGGGAGCAAAATACTTCCATTCCCATAAACGAAAAAAAAATTGTAATTTAAAATTTTTCGGCATTAGCATAATTTATGTTTGATCACATCACTTACTCAAGAATATTTAGCATAATTCTCTGTTTATAATGTTGCATTCACATCAGCAGTCAGCTCAGTGGTAAGCCAAGTAATGAACCTGAAGATTTGGTGTCAAAATATTCAGCTTTATTTATTTTTGTACAAAATAATTATATCGGCAATTATCTTTCAAAAATTGGTATGAGTTCTATGATAGGTGCAGAACATGAAACTGAGAGGTCCGAATTTTACTTGGTCTTCCAGAAACACTGCACCCACCCTGAAAATACGATAGGTGGTTTTCTTCATCACCTTCCTAATTTTTCTCAGCCGTATTTTTGCCTTAGTTAGTTTCTTTCTCCTCTTGCTATGCAGGTGCCAGTGGGACCCGTCATTAGTGGCGGCGTCCACTTCACTGAGGATGTTGTTGAACTGAATTTTATTGAATGAGCGGTTCTTTGCTTTGTATGAAGCTTTCGTATCGTGGCAAGGGACCTCAGGCCTAACTGCAGCACAAGTCGCTGCAGCCTCCTCCTCCACGTGGTACAAATTGGTCAGACTCCCTGTTTTATAACTCAATCCCGAATTGGAATCATCCTCATCATCTTGATCTAATACTACTGCATTGATTCTGTACTTGTCACTCAAACTGATCCTGCTGTTGTTGGGAGTAGGAGGCGTGGTTTCTGCATTTGCCCTACCTGTTGTATTGACGTTTTCGCTCACTAACTCCTTCAGGGATTCTATGACTTCGTGGACAACCTCGTCTGATATTTTCGCATCTCGAATATTGGTGCTTTTGTTGATGTCATAGATCGTCTCTGGTGGAGTAGGAGGGGTGATAATTATAGTGGGTATAATGAATGTGGTGCGACTTCCTGGTGGACTGGGGGGCGTGATTGTTATAGTGGGTATGGTCAGATTAGTGGGTGTTGTCTGTCCATGTTGTGTTTTTCCTAACAATAAATTATCCCACAGAGGGTTTTCAGCAAATATTTCAGAGTCGTTAGATAATTTTGTTAGCGGTGGAGTCAATAAGTTTGAGTTATGGTGGACCAAGACACAGTTTGAAGAATTGTGATCTTTTTCTTTCAGCTTGATGACAGAGCTTACTGAACTGGAGTCAACTACAGTGGAGCACACTTCTGCCACTTCAGTTACGGTAATGTCAGAAGAACTGGTGTTTTCGAAATCGTTGGGAAATGTGTGTTTGTTTGTTTCATTTTGTTTTGTGCTGTCTGGTTCACTTATGGAACTCTTGACTGACGCACTGCTATAGCCTGAAGAGTTTGTGAAACTTCTGCTAACTTTCGGTTGTTTGTATTCCTGTTGTAAGATGGGATCACTGGTGGATATTCTCATTGATATCTTGGATTCTGGCCTCTCTGTTGTTTCTTGCTTAGTTCCATTGCCATACCATAGCTTATTTCCATTCTCTAAATTACAAAAAGAAAAAGGAAGAAAAGAAGTTACATTCTTTGTTAATGATAATTTATTATATATTATTACCATCTGATATGTAATATCTGCCATGTCTAAGCATTCAGTTTGATATAGTTTTCAATACAGATCTAAAATAATGATTCAAATCTGAATATTTTAGCCGTAGATACTCCACCGCTACCCTGGCGTCGCGGCATCTAATTGTCTAGCTTTTGACGTTGGATGAATACACGTACACGCTAATAGCATTAGTGGCGCACGCGCAGATAGTAATCGCGAAAGTTCGCGCTGTCGCTGACCTTTACCATTTCCGCGGATTTCTGTGCGGCGGGTGGATATCGGTAAGTTGGTAGTCTTGTAATAATGTAATGCACAAATAAGAGATGGGAGTTACCTAGTAGTTTGCTAGTTTGCTTTGGCATTATCGTAGCGTAAGCTTTGTCCACATTAATATTGTTACCGTTCGGAAAGTGAGAGAAAGGGTCCAGTGATGTGCTGCAGGAGAAATGGCGAGTGAGCCTTTACACAGCAAGGTAAAATTTTAAGCCTTCAAAAATTCTTTTTGCCATACGAGCTGTATGCAAAATGCTACATTTTTTTTTTTAATGGCTCCTATTCAATAGTTTAGAATGGCACATTCAGTCCATTTATTTCTAAAATTATAAGTATGATACCTTAACCTTAAGTGGTAAGCTTCTGTATATTTAATTAAGCCATTTTGAATACTATTCTAAACGACAACTTGACTACTAAAGAAGACGGAGTTTTGCAATTACGTGTGGTAGAGGTATTTCAATGCCATAGTACTACTTGCTGCAAGCTTCGGTAAAAACTAGTATTTCTAAGGAATTATCACACACTTTTGAGCCTAACCCTAAGTAAGACTTGCTTACTGCTGTACTAACAGAAGAAACTGGAGTAAGCCTAACAACAGGCAGCCACATACTGCAATAGATTATATTTTTTTTTGTGCTATTTTTTTTGCTAAGCAATAGCTGTAACAGCTAACGCACACCACTTTCATGTTCACACACACACTTGCTCACTGTATATGTATTGTCTTTGTGACTTGTCTATTTGACAAATGATATGAAAGTGAAAACATAGCTGTTGTTTCATATGAAGATATCTCACCACCGATTCTAATGAACACACCAGTAAGTTTGTAAGATGTAACAGTGTCTTGCTTGCAACATTCATTTTATGTCAGTGACAATACTAATGCAAAGATGTAAACAATAAGATTTCCAATGATTCAGGTAAGGAGGAATCCAAGAGACATCAAATTCAGAATTGTAGGATAAGAATTTTGTGACCCTTTTTTTTAAACTTCTTCATTTTATTAAATGTTTACAGAAAGATTTGGTTTTGTGGCCTTAATTTTCGTAATGAAATTGGGTTGAAAATGTTTAATTTCTTGTTTTTCCCCTCAAGTCAAATTATTGGGTTAATTTTTAATTCACGTATAAGCTGTATCAACACAAACACTGCTGTGATTAGAATTACTCTTCAAAAACAAAGATGGGGAACACGTTATCTGTGGTCCTTCATGCCAATTGCTAGAGAATGTTTAAAAAAAAAAAAAAAAAAAAAAGGATGGGGGTTACCCCTAAAATTCTGAAACAAAAATTAGAATTGTGAAGAAGAAAAGAGTTGTGCAATACGGCAATAAGAATGTCCAATGGAGCAAGGTCAAGTACATTCTGAGATCACTACTTGAATGAATGTGTACTGTATTTTAGTATCATGCCACATTAAAGCATTCTTATTGTGTTGTTATTGTTTTTTTTTGTTTTCTGTTAATGTAGTTTTAGTTTGTTTTTGTATTTGTTTTGTTTCTTTTGGGGTGTGTGGGTATGGCGGTTAGATTTTTTTTGTAACTATTTACTGACATTTAAAAAAAAATATATGCATTAATAAAAAAAATGTTTAGGCTTTTGGTACGTATGTAAGCCTATGGTAAAGGATGGCACAACTTTCTATAAGAGTATTATACTCACAAGATACATTCTTACCATTTCTGCATCTCTCTTACTGATTTACTTTATCGTGCATGTGCCTAGTCTGGCGTAGCCAGACCCTTTACCATACAGCTATGCGGAGAAAGGGTCTGTGGACCACCATGCAACTTGTCAGTCCTAGAGGAATATGGTAGTGGTTGCCTGATTACTATTACCGTGCCCAGTTTACCTGGCACACAACCACAGTGTATGTGCAAAGGCGTGGTAGTCACAAGCATTTTCAATGTTGTGGAACATGAGATGTCTTATTTACACTCTGATAGGACACTCATTGAAGCAGCTAGATAAATGTTAACTAACCACATCCCAAAATTGTGGTGCTGGAACAGCCGATGCAGGATTGTTCCCAGCAGACCCTTTCTCTGCATTGACGTATGGTGAGGTTCTGGCTATGCCAGACTACCATGTGCCTGCAAGTATTATGGGTACCAGAGTTACTTCAGTTGAAGTCATGGAAGACAATAACTTCATCAACTCGTAAATCACTAAACCAAACCCAAATCTAATTTGCATGATTTGATAAGCCGCCATCACTACGCCATTAAACACTCATCAAACAATGGAGCCTTTAACAATTCATGCTCCTTAATCATTTTTCCAAATAATGATTGTACTTGGTTCTTGTTTAGTGTAGTAGGCACTATGGAATTGAGACAATTGATGTCAAATATATGATTTCATATCTATCATGGTGTCATTCATCCTCCAGTACGCAATACTGTGTGTGTTTATTTGTTTGTTTTAATGTTACATAGCCTATGTTAATATGTGCCGGGACTAACATACTTGGTTGCGTGTGTTGTTTGTCTGTCTTTGTGTGTGTGTGTGTTTCAGTGCGCCAGATCCTGATGCCAAAGATGCTGCGATTCCCGAGTCACAGCTACCCAGGTAACACATAAACACACACTCAAACACACTACACACACACACACAGACACAACACACACACACACTCACACACACACTTGGTGCGTATTCTACACACATGGAAATGATTTGACACCAATGTAAAAACAACTCTAAATAATGTTAAAATTAATCTAAATACAATATTGCCTATTGTACACATATCACAAGCAATGCTCCTACACCCCCTCCCCCCACCCCATCCCCTTAACCCCTCTCCTCTTCATTTGGTGTAACATTGGATTAGATGAGTATCCTTCATCCTACCTAAGTATTGAATTTCTGCACCATTGGTTATAATTCAAACACATGTAACTCGCTTATGTTCCTTGTCACTCATTTTTAAGGAACCCTGTGGTCAGTTATCAACTGTCTTTGTTCCAGGTGTCAGAAATGTGGTGGTTTGTTGCGGCCTCATGTGGTATGGTTTGGAGAACCACTGGATCACAGGGTCCTGAGGGCAGTTGACAATGCTCTCAGGGACTGTGACCTCTGTATGTTGGTGAGCATGGGTTGTGTGAGACACTCTTTATGGTCTCTACTGGTTAATTGGGAACTGTCATATGTTTAACATGTTAGCATAATTGAAGTAACTCTGTGATCAAGCTTGTCTGGTGATAGGAGTGCTAAATCATGTGATGCATCATGTGATTTATTGTCAGGTTGGGACGTCATCAGTCGTCTATCCAGCAGCTGGCTACGCCCCCATGCTGGCAGTGAGGGGTGTTCCTGTTGCCGAGTTCAACTTGGAGTCTACACCGGTTACCAATGCCCTCAAGTGAGCACTTGCATAGTTATAGACATCATCATAATAATCTATCAGCGTCTTGAATGTGTGTGTGTGTGTGTATGTGTACATGTGTATGAATGGATGGGTATGTGCATTTATATTATTTTTATGGGTGTGGTGCGGGGAGCGGAATATAATTTAGCCACCACTCGATCAGGGCAGCCATGGTTTCAGGTAAATTCACGTAGCCTGTATCATATTGAGCATACTAGACTGATCTATTAATCACCTAGCATTCGCAACCTATTATGTTGTTTGTATTTTTTTTATTTTTTTATTTTTTTTTTGCTTTTAAATTTTTTTATTTTATTTTATTTATTAATTTTTTTAACTTTTTTTTTTGTTTTGTTTTTTTGTTTTTTTTTGTGTTTATTTTGAACATTTAGTGCATCACCAACAATTCAAGTTTCAGTTACGCCCATTTCAGTATTTCTTCCTGGCCACCACAATGTTGATCTACATGAGTGGGTGTGTCACTAGTTCAGATTTACTTCACTTGATAAGCGGTTCAGGTATCCTACCAACCGAAGTGCAGACTCGCTACATAAAGTCAATGAGGAAGAATGAAACGAGGCTGGAAGCAGCTATGTATTAAAATATACCAATGCCTCGAGGCTTGTCATGTGACCTCAGCGGGTGACTAACATGAGACATGTGTTGCGGGAAGTGTGTGGTTTTGTTTTTACCATAGACTTCTGGGAGTTTTTGAAACTGTACTTTTCTACCAATGTGTGGGCCACTTTGGGCACAGAACTTTCCAGTGGTGCCAACTCCAGATATGTACACGTAGCTACTTCCGGACCCAGAATGGATGCATTGGTGTAAATCTGTAATATAACACAAGGCTAACATTCTCCACTTTAGTGTGAGAGTGTCTGCTTTGCCTTTAAATATCTCTTCTCTTTCTCGCCCCCTTCATTCTCTCTCTCTCTTTCTCTTGCACCTTCTTTTAGGAAAATTGGACTTAATGCGGGATTGGTCAACATAATTTTTTTTTGCACTTAAACACGTTCTTCAGCAACCAGGCAAGAACTCCTATTTTATAGCCATAGCTCCAATTGTTGCTGACATTTGCAACTTAACCATTTGAATCCACAGGCTTCTTTAATACATTGTGAAGAAGTTAAATGATCTTTTTCCTGCGATTATGCAGACCGTGTTGTGCCCACTTTTTTGTGCATGTTGACATAATTATATGGTAGTTATGTGTTAATATTGTTTTTTGTTTTTTTTTGTTGTTGTTTTTTGTTTTGTTTTGTTTTTGTCTCACTTGGAGCAACATGAAAATTTTTAAGTATCATTAGGCTGAAGGAGCCATCCCGCAGTTCTTATCAAAGAATTCTTCTGATTGGTCCCCTAGCCCTAGCCCTTGCGCGGCGCTATAATTGGTCACGCGCGGCGCTATAATTGGTCACGCGCGGCGCTATAATTGGTCACATGATTTGATTAACCAATGAAATGAGTTTTTTTTTATAAGAACTGCGGGACTGTAGGACTGAAGCATTGAAACAGTTTGATATGAACAAGTTGAGTTCTTTCTGTATCATTGTTAGTAATTCTAACTTTCTAACTAACATCTGAATAAGGTTTTTAGAAATTGTACTGCCATCTGTAGTGCTGTTTTTCTCTAGATATTGGTGAAGAGGATAGAATGGTTTTTTGTAGCTTGTCAAGTGGTTTACTTTGTGGTTTATGTAGCCTGACAGACCTGCTGCCACGCCCAGTAGCAATAATGGAGAAAATGGTCCAATCCAATGACATAGTACATTTTGTGGTCACTGATTATTTTTGAAACCCTTTCTTTGGTACTGATAAGCCTGTGCAACAATCACAGAATACTATTTTGTGAATTAGTCTACATTTTGCCCCCCTAGTGTCAGTTCTTCTGTCGCTGCTGTTTTAATTGTTCTTGTTGCAAAAGACGGCACATTTCATTCCCCTTTTTTCGTATGTCCCAAGTTTAAACCAGAGCTCAGGTCGATTTTGTTTATTACAGTGTTCACATTAAGAGAAAATTAGCGGTAATCGTCTGTAAGTGTACATGTGTTAGTTGATAATCATAAACAAGTGATTTATTGGGAAATATCAGATACTTCAACAGTTTGAGTGCAATAAACAACTATAATTCCCCAACATCAGCTGGGGCAGGCAATTAGCGTGGACATCTAAAGAAAAATGGAAATTGCATTTGGCAGAAGATGTGATCATTTTTATTGCACTACAATGAGCCCCAGGGCTGTGCGAGTATTACAGGACTTAACTTGCATTACAAATCAGGGTTTGATGCAGAAATTTTCATTTGGATATGTGCACACATGCACAAATGGATTGACCAATAGAATTACCAATATGAGCAGTTAAAATTTTCTAGCCCCGTTCACCCATTACCCACCCTCACCCATATGAATATTGGGATACTCAACGAAATCAGGGAATTCAATTGTAACTGGGAAAAAAATTATTATTATTTTCATTTAGATACATCAAATTGCATTCTATGTAATATAATAATGTAGCACTGAGTAGGAGAATCATATATTAAGGAAGGTTCATTTGTGGATGGGGAAAAGGGGCGGCGGACAGCTCTTTTAGGATGGTAAAACTCAACTTAGTAGAGTATCACAGATAATAAAGTGAGATTGGTTACTTTAGCGCTACGGGCACTATAATAGCACATCAAGAGACTGCAGTTGTAGTTAGTACACCGCTCACTCCTTCACTCCGGAGTGTCGTTAGTACACCGCTCACTCCTTCACTCCGGAGTGTTGTTAGTACACCACTCACTTCTTCACTCCGTAGTGTTGTTAGTACACCGCTCACTCCTTACTGTAAGCCTATGAGCCTCTCATATGTAGCCAACAGCCAAACTCTAGCAGTAAAGTAAGACAGGGAAAACATGAGCTAGCTGGCAACTTCATGTTTAATTTAGCCACTAATAGTCTGGGGGGGGGGGGGGGGGGGGGGGGGGGGGGGGGGAGGAAGGAGGATGTATTAGCCGCAGGCTCACCTAACTATTCAACCATTTAAGAAAGGCGTGCTCAAACTGAAGAATATATGGAGTTGGGAATCTGCTCCATCCTCAAAAGCATGCTCAGACTACCCGACAATTAGTTGTTGTTTTTGTTCAGTTTCGAAGTTATAAAAAGCTTGGTAATGACTTGTATTGTTGTGACAGCTTTCTTTGAATAGCAGTTTACAAATTGATGGGGGAAAAATTCCAAACCGTCAATTTCCTTATATACCTGAATAAGCAACAAGAGTGAAGGATAAGTCTTCACAATATCTAAACTACAGTCTTGGGGATCTCGGTCAATTACACTTGCTCACATATAACTAAACTATGTATAAGTTAGTAGAAACTTATTAAGGGTGGCCGCACATAGCAACGCGCACCCCGGACATTAATTTATTCCCCGCCAATACCCCACCATTTGATAATACGCGAGCAGAAACAATCGCGCAGTAGTAGCAGAAGTATACTTTGTGAAGTGGTGGTGTTTTAGTTTAGCTTCTTGTTGTCTCATCCGTTTACAGCAACTCTCCATACGTCGTCTGAGCTCACGCAGCAAGGTGCACCAGGCTGCCTCTCCTCCTGTTGCCGTTCTTCGGGCTCTGCACACCTGAACTCAAGCAGATGGATCCACCAGGCTCCATTTCTGCGGAGCGAAGACTTCCCAAGCTGTGCAGATCTAATACCTTCACCTCTGGCTATCTCCAATAAACTGCTCTCTCTTCTGACTCACTTGTTATTGTTGTATTGATGTTTGTTTACTCTTGATATAGGCGGGCTCTTTTTAGAACCAATACAAACTAATTGAAAAAATATTGCTCGCGTACTCGTAGTACGAGATATGGGGGTGGGGCTATTTTTTAAGAATTGCGAGTGGAATTAAAGTTCCAAATTTTGTATCAGTTTTTCTTGGAATCTAATAATGAGGACGACAATTTTTTTTTACACACAGGTAAACCTAAAAAAAATGAACTGCACCACAACGTGAATTTTTCAATATCTTATGAAAAGAAAATATTACGAATAAATCATATATTGGAATGGATAAGAACTCGTTGTCTTGCAGTAGAGTATCGGCTCGGCTAGTAGTGCACCAAATTGTGGAGCTCCAACTTACCGCACCGCTCCAAAAAAGTGCTACAAAGTTTTATAACAGGGCCCCGATATTTCCTCCAGATTCGCTCTAACATTAGTGAGCGGTGCCTTCGGAAGGTACTTTGTCCTTGTGTTGTAGTGGATAGGCCCCTGTTAGTATACAATAGTAGTAATCGTGCATAGCAACCATCAACAAAAACTTGCGTGGGCGGTGTGCAGCCACCCTTGATGCTATGGGTTAATTTATCACCTAATGTAGGAGGACTGTGATGTGGTATCAACACGTGTGTCTGCAGGTGGGTGATATTGAGCCTATCTATATGTGTGCATGTATTTAATTATAGGATCAGTATTTGTCAGATCTATGTAGTTAGCAACTTCCTGTTACAAATGACATCAAACAATGTTTGCCATTTGAAGTACATTTTGTCATAAAGTTATTTTCTATTTTACAAGATGCAAAATTTCATCAATATAACAGCTAATTAATGCAGCAATCAGCTTCAGTAACTAGTAGGAGTTATAAATGAGCAGTTGCTAGTCTATATTACGGCAAGCTGTCTAACTCAGTGTTTAAATAATAGTAATTCCTGGTTAGTGTCAAAATGCAATTCTGAATAATGCCTGCTCAGACAAGATATAGTTATGTAATTGGGTGTCAGGTCTATGTATCAACCTTGGATCTTCTCCATTGGTAAAATATTGGGACCTTGATGTTATAAATTCGCAGCTGTGATACAGATTGGATCCCACTGTGGCCCTATATCGTTGATTTTATGTAAAGGCTTTAATTATCGGTTTCTAGAACAGTTTAGTTCCAGTCATGTTAAAAAACAACAGCAACTACAAATAGTCCTCCCCACTCCCCATATTCATGCTTCTCCTTCCTCTGACCGGAACTCCTCCACATATCTCTCTCCTGATATATATATATATATATATATATATATAATATAGTTTTAGTAGAATAATCTCACTCATAGCTGCATAGCTAGATATACAACTATAGGGAGCAATTCATTATAACTGGCATTACACAGCGTAATATTTCATTCTTTTATGTGTTTGTGCAAGTGCGTGACAACGCTTTCCCTGGTGACCTAGTCCAGGTATATCCTATTACTATAGTGATCCAGGGAACCCAGCATTCACATAACATGTGTGTACAAGTATGTGTGAGCCTATGCAGGAAGTTGTAACTGAATATGAATCCATTTGTAGATTAAAACGTCACGTCCACTTGGTTGCTCCACTTCTGGAATTATTACTAGGACAGAAACTTTATCAGATTAAAATGGAGTAATACTATATATGTGGGAGGGCTGGTGGAGTGGTCGTGTGTGTGTGTGGTACACGTGGTTTGTGTCATCCATGCATATATACATAATATGTACGTTCATACATACATACGTACACACATACATACAATAAATGTTGGTAATTCACCACTTAGGATGGAGTATAGTATGTGATCCTCCAGTGATAGCTTCAATTAGTGTCTGTCAGTGAGTGGGTGTTCTGGGTGGTGTATGTATTGTGTTCTGAATTCAGTATGTGTGCATTCAGCACACTTGTATTATACTGTTCTGTACACTTGCATTGAAGGAACCACAAGTTGTATGTGCTACTGTACATACATATGTTTGTGTTCGTTTGTGTGTAAGGTTTCTGCCTTCATGAATCGGGAATCTTTATTTATGTAAGCTTTTGTTTTCATCCTGAGGTGTCTATTTGCTCCAGTAAGAATAGAAAACTGCTTGTTCTCAATCTTGCCATGATGCACAATTTTTTCAACACACTATTATTAGTACTACTACTACTATTATTATTATTATTATTATTACATAGCATTTCATTAGATTTGATTTCTTGTAGGTTTCACTTCCAGGGGAAGTGTGGGGACATTCTTCCTGCTGCAGTGGCAGAACATCCATCAGAGAAGTTGGAGCATCCTCATCATTGATAGGCTATATCCACACAATTTATACTGACAAGTATAGCGTGGTGTATTCTCCCCCCACCACATTTTGTACTGCCTTTTTTTCCCTTTTGTACGTGTGTGTTGTTGTTGTTGTTGTTTTTACAGTATCTGTAGGTATTTTCATTATAAGCTCATCTACATCTATTAAGAATCATGTATTATTTTTTCTGCTCACTATTGTCTGGCACTTCTGTGCTGCCGGCTTCAGTGGCATATAATGGTGGGTGTGGTTAATTTGGGTGTATTATCATCTAACAGCTCAAATGTTATAAGTGAAATTCTTAAAATGAATGTTCCTATGTAGTTTAGTGAGTGAATTCAAAGTATAGTAGTGCTGAATAAAGTAAAAGTTCAACATTACTGTGTGTCCAGCTTTTATCACATTTTAGGAAGAAAAGAAAAAGAATTCTACACAAATGTTGTTTACCCAAGTAAGTGTTCAGTGATAAATTGCAGTATTATAGTGACAGATAGCAATGTAACAAGGGAGAGAGGGAGTGTGTTAATTAAACAAATTCGTTTTATAAAACACAATACAATACTATGTCTTCTATCACGAGCAACATTTCTTGGACTGTTTCCTCGGGGGCGGTGTCTTAACTGCTGGTTTCATCTTCAAAGCTATCTTGTCAAACATTTCGCTCACTCCTGTTCCATCCTTAGCAGACACTTCAAACACCAGTTCCGAGTCAATGTCGTTATTCTCGGCATACTGCAGCGCACGGTCCTCAGTCACCATTCTCTCGTCTAAGTCACACTTGTTCCCCACCAGGCAGATGATGGTCTCGAGGGGACCGCCCAGGCGAGCACCAATGGCATTGTCTGCCCAGTTGGAGAGAGAGTCGAAGCTGTCTGGATCATCAATGGAGTAGACTAGGAGGACTACCTTAGACCAGCGGAAGTACGTCTGTGGGATGGTGCTCATATGCCGTTCCACGCCTGCTGTATCGTACAGACTCATCTAGGTGTGTGTGTGTACGTTTGGAATGAAGGGGGGAAATGATAATGGAAAACAAACACTAAATCTTGAATCCCAAATGATTTGGTAAGACCAAGCTCATTTGGCAATGAGATAGTGCAAGTTCACACACAAGCACTATTGTAACCTCAATGAGATAGTGCGTGTGTGTGGTTATGTTATCATTACCACTAACGGTGTAGTCAAACTTCTCCAGCAATGTACAAATATGTATTAGCCTGGGAAGGGCTATTATATCTGTCATGTCATATGATCATCAAATAGGTTGCATGCTATCAACTCTGTGTGGTACCAATGCTAAAAGGAAACTACATTCTTGCTGTACTCAGTTATATCAGCTACAGTATCAACTAACTTGCGGCTTTTCTTTACATTATAGGTCAGTAAGTAAAGTAAAACGGTATCAGGAAGTGTACAAACTCAAGCCAATGGGATGAAATAAAAGAATGGGTGGCATACTAGTATCACTTGTGATAGCATAATGATTGTGATGACCAGTGGTAAAGATTTTTATGCTTAGCCTTGAGTAGATAAAAAAAAATTGGTATTCAACACACAGGATAGTTGTATCCACAGATCTGTTAGATGTGAACATCTGCACTTCAAACTTGTGTACCATCAAAAGGCAAATTCACTTAAAATGACTTGACATTGTTTAGGTAAAATGTGAGTAAATATAGAATTGAAGGCTTTTTATGTATTGTAGACAGATGTATTTGTTGACTTGTAACCATAGTGAGCTCTCTCTTCCTGGAGTTCATTGCTACTTTCAAGAAGAATTATGCTTAATGGAGCTATGAAGTGTTTCCTTTGTGATTGAATACACATCCTTTCCAGTTTTTCTCGCCATTTGTGTCGCAGCATACAGTTGCTAATAATATATAAAATTATAAGGAACACCACTATAATATGGAAGTTCAGATAATTGTTCTATCTCGGCAGCTACATCTAACTTTCTAATATTTTATTAGAGAGTGATGAATTTTAAAGAACAAAGTATGGGGACAACTCCACTAGCTCTGTCAGATGTTTGTACTGTTCAGTAGAATACCCTATTAAGTAATAACTACTTTCATTACGACAGATTTCATACCAATCAAGTCACATGGTACAGGTGTCAAGTGAAAGGGATTACACAACTGGGACACAGTCATTTCAACCAAAGATTTAGCACTTAAAACTTTTTTTTTTTGTTCCATTAAAGCTTCGGAGTCTCAATTCATACTGTACCTGTATAGAAACACCATAATATTAAGGAAAAATGAGTATTCCTCTGAAACCATAGCAACCCATACGGTTAACACTTGGTAACAGAGAGAATAGATCAGGGGCAGCAATTATTGCAATCAAATTACTACAAAAAACTCAATTGAGTATATATCACACACATACCCACACATCCTTAACACAACACTCTAAGACACACATATTCACATACACATGCACACACATACATACAGTATCACAGGTGTTGAATGTGCAAGCCACTAAATACTACATACTTGAAAATGGTGTCAGTTGCTGTTGATTTTACAGATTTTTTTACATGTGGAATGTTTTCAAAATGTGACAACTATTAGAGTGTGTGAAAGCATTTCATATGCATCTTAAATAAATTCACACATCCACCCATAGGCAGGGGAGAACGACACTTGGCTTTGTCACGTAGCAATCCTATATTAAGGAAGCAGTCCAAGGGTAGACTTTTGGTAACAACCAATAAAAAAAAAATCAAGCAAAAGAGATATCGCTTAAAACTTTCTCTACCACATTCTTGGGATTTGCTTTATTGTTCTTATCGTTGTTTTATTTTTGTTAATATTAAAAAAAAAAAACATTTTCGCAGGACATAAAAGACAGGAATTTCTATAGTTCATTAGTTGCTTAAGCTACACAGTTAGCTACGTGATGAGTTCTCACGGTTTTCTTAACTGGATGATAGTTAGTTACTTCACTATCCTGAAAGCTAACACGAAAACTACCTAAAAACTAGACTAAACAAAGATGTCCAATTAAAGTTTCTTCAACGAGGAAATTGCTATAAAAATCAATCCAAGCCATTGCTAGACTGCATCTTCCACCAATCAACATCGTAACATGTTTAATAAAAATATTACTACAATTACTAACAAGGACAAGTAAAAGTGAAAGTAGGAAATGAAATTGGCTAGTACCACCAAACCCAGTCATTCTGTAGAATTATATGATAAACTCAAGTGAGCAACTATTAACAAGAGGAGGTGGACTGGGAAAGGGGATGGCCATGGTAGTACTGCTAAGGCATGTTTTTGATGTTATTATAGGCATGAGTGGGCTCATTCTCCACCGGTGTAGCCTCTCTCCCACTCTACTCCTCTCTTCTGGCACTATTAAAATCTCAACTATATCATATGCTATAAGTATGTTCTTGTTCATAAATAAATAAGTGAAGCTAACTTAGTCATATCTAAGATTCATAAAGTCAGAATGCAACCTATTGGAACTGCCACTCCACTTCACCCTTGCTGCAAATAGGCTTACTCAATATTATTTCATTGTTACTTGACACTACCCATTTCTGTAGTATGTAGGAATAGGAACTACTGAAAATACTGCTATAGTAGCACAGTCAAAGGTTAACGAAAACAAACTTCAGTTAGTACATAGTACTGAAATTAATTGAAACAGCTTTTGCAGGTTGTTAATTGTATACACCAGCCATTATTATTACAAATTTCAATTGCTTCTAAATTTCCACTACAAAACAGAATTTTGCACTTACCGATACTTCACTGCCATTAATACTCCACTTCTTCTGATACTCCCCATCTCTGGGGTTGTGGGAAGGACTGTCCGGGAACTTGCCAGTTTTGAACCTCATAAAGAGAGAAGTCTTCCCAACTCCTACATCGCCTACCAGCACCGCCTTGTCGGGTGTAGACTCCGAAGATAGATTCACATCATCCATGCCCGTCGCAGACACTCAGCGATTCTCAGACAGAAGTACCGTTAGTTGTTGTTGTTTTTATCTCCACTACCAGCTGGTGGCTGCGTGATTTATACTGTGCTGCTGAGGTAAAAAACCACGCCCGCCCAACAACTGTGTGAAACCACACCTACTATTACGTCACTGCGAATCGCTGAAGGTCATGTGGTGTGTCCGTGTATGCGCAAACGCCTCTGCGCAATTTAGCCTTGGAGCAAATAAACAAAGCTGCAGTGAAGTAGAGTTTGTTGCATTATCTAGTGAATGCCAACGATGTCTTCTCTGATTGCGAAGATGTTCGGTGGGGGCAAGAAGGGGGAGGCGCCGTCTCCCCAGGTGGCCATTCAGAAGCTGCGGGAAACGGAGGAAATGTTGAATAAGAAGTCTGAGTTTTTGGAAGCTAGAATAGAAAGGGAGCTCAAGGCAGCTAAGCGACATGGAATAAAAAACAAGAAAGGTATTGTCAATATAGTGAATTTAGTATGTAAAATAAAGTTTAAGGAAAAGAAATTTCATATAGCGATACTCGATGACAGTAATAGTAAAACAAGTATTGTTACCTGGGTGAAAGCATTTAAATCACACTATACAAGACCCTTTCCTTGTTCATGCTTTATATGCCCTTAAAAGAAATTTGTAATGTTAGCTTTTCTAGCCAGAGCACACAAAGTAACTTCCAAAATAAGCATGTCTACTACAACCCATATGATAGACTATACTTAAGAGCCACTATACTGCAGAGGGTAAAGGCAGATAGTAAACAGAAGACTATAATAGGGAATGTTCCAAGACATTAGTGGCTAGCCAAGAATTTTTATAACTTCAAGAAATGTCTGATAAAATGGCTCAATAGCTTTCAAGGGCATAAGCTGACTCTTAGAGGGAAATGTAGCAAATATTTGCAAGTATTTGGTAGTGCATAATGTATATGGTTAAATACCATATATATTATAGCAAATACACTTCAATAAAAATAATAATATACAAGTCATCATTAGCCTAGCACCTGTTTAAATAGTGTAAATATACACCCTCCAATGATGGCTATTACTTGGAGAATTGAAGAGTTGAGTATATACAATAGGTAATTTTGTTGCACAAAAATATGACTGTGGGAACCTTTAATCAATCAATTAACCTATTTGAATAGTAGATAGTTGATTTTTGAACTTTGAGTATGGTAGAGTTTATTTTAGCACTGAGTTATACAGAGAAGTAATTTGATGTATTCTTTCCAACTCACATAGCATGTTCAAAAAAAAGGAAAAAGAAGAAGAAAAAAAAAGACAACCAAGATCAATATAGACTTATTTGTAATGTGATAAAGACATTGAATAATGTAACTGATGAGTTATAATCATAGAGATTTAAAAAATCACCTGGGAGTTACCCTTCTTGTGTCTACATGAATAGAGTTAAAAGATCATATGACCTGCTCAACTGCTGATGCTACAAAATATCATGTTATAGGTGATGTAATGGCATGAAGGTCACAAAAATTGGTTGCTTTAATTAACCTCAACAATTGTGACCGTCTACAGGAAAACCGGGCACAACGCGGCGTGCGTAAATATCGAGAAAAGATCGATCGATTTCTTAAAAATGTATTGTTTCAAGCCGGAAGGGAACGGTTAGGTCTATTATAGTGGGAACGACTTAAGCTACGACGATAAAACTTGGAGAGCTCCATATCTGGACGCCGACAACTCTGTAAGTGCAAAAAAAAACATTTCGAAGGGTGCCGCGTTGTGCCTGGTTTTCCTGTAGATGGTCACAATTATTGCACAAAACAAATATTGTAGTCCCAGAATTGAGAACAAACATCTGAGACCATAGCAATCACTCCTAAAGACACTGAGGAAAATGAGGTAGTCCCATTGGAGGTGTATTTGTAAACAGTCAGTGTAAGTAGGAAGTTCAAGTAATAATTAGCCAACATGAGCCATTTCATTTCAGGATAATTCATCATCTCTAAGAAAATTTAATAATGACAAAAAGCTAGCTGATTTAGCTCTGCTTCACTATTATAGCTATAATTGCATGTGTAACATGCAAATCTATAATAGTATTAACTATCTACCTTTAAGAAACTTATGTATTTTATAAATCAGAAACTCAAAGAAAGAAATTAATTATAACACTATTTCTTCTGATCCAGCAAAAATTTGACAATTTAACATTTCAGGCATACTCACAGGAACTTTGACAAACACAGATCAATCACTGTAATTATTATCTCTTTCAACCTAGCTGCCATGAATGCTTTGAGGAAGAAGAAGATGTTGGAAAAGAAACTATCACAGATAGATGGCACTCTGTCCACCATAGAGTTTCAGCGAGAGGCCTTGGAGAATGCCAGCACCAACAGAGAAGTGTTAACAAACATGGGCTATGCTGCAAAGGCGCTCAAAGCCGCACAAAACAACATGTAAGAAAATATTTTCACTTGCCACCTGGATTTATAATTTGTGATTATACTTTGAGAAAGAAAGTGGCTTGCATTACTACATTGTTTTCACTTATTTGTTTAGGAATCTTGATGATGTCCAAGATATGTTGGATGACATTCAAGAGCAAAATCAGATATCCGAAGAGATCACACAAGCCATCGCATCACCCATTGGCTTTTCTGCTGACTTAGATGATGTACATTGCTAATATTTAAGGATGGTTATTTTTAATCAAAGTAATAGGAATAACAATTTCTTAGGCATTTTCTTCAAATTTATTGTGAAAGATTTTTTTTTAAATATTACAGTGTATTTAAAGTAGCAATACATTGGCTAGAAATCAAATAGAACTATCTTAAAATTCTCTTCATTGGATGATAATTTTTCTTTCAATAGGATGAACTTCTGCAAGAGTTGGAAGATATGGAACAAGAAGAAATAGAGAGAGATTTCATATCAGTACCTGCAGCCACAAGTAAACTGGACGATCCTTTGGACATTCTTCCTGATGTCCGTAAGTGACAATGCTAGACAATGATGATGATGATGTGATGATGATAGTGATGGCCATAATAACGACGACTGATAATAATGATGGTGATCATAGTGATGATAATATAGCAATGGTGTTGTCAACGATGGTAATAGTGATGAAGATAATAAACATTATGACAGTTACAACAAGGGCATCAATAATGACGACTTCTACAATAGAAAAAATGGGAATCACTGATTATGAATAACTTAAATCAGCTAAATGACTGTGTGCAATTCCCTAGAACAAAATCATTAATAGTTGAAAGCATTTTAAGTACAGAACTAACCCTTTCTAAACTTGATATAATTTTCGAACATTCCAATAATTATTATGATCAGGCAAACAATGCTAATCATTTGTGACCGGATTTGGGAAAATCCGCCTAAGCACGGCAAACATTTTATTTCAGTATCACCGTCGATTTTTTTCGAAAAAATTATTATGGCAGAAATGGATAGACACCAGTTAGCTCTAGCTTATGACGCAGTTATAAGCTCTGGTGTGCTCTAGAACTCACACTAGGAGGCTAGAAACACTAGCCGGTTGGACTCGTGTACGGAGAGTTGCTAAGAAATTATTGGCGGGCTTTTCACTAACAGCTGGGAAAAAACTGTAGCTAACTAATTCACTTGCTATTCTACATAATTCACGTACTCACGCAATTCTCGTCATCATAGTTTCTTAAGGAGCCCTGCATTAAGCCTTTTAGACATCTTTCAATCCGCCTGTAACCGGTTTATTCCATAGTGTCCCGGAGACACGCAGTAATAGTATACAGACACAAGGCACGCCCCCTGACCTTAGCAACACCTTTACCAGGCATTTTTTCGAAATCAGCAATAATAAGTTTTAGCAAAAATACTGAAGTGTTGTAGTGCGTAGGGCGAAGACGGCTTGTGCTACAGCTTCCAAATTAGGAGGAAGGCATCCCAAGGCCCCGTGCAGCCTACTGGTAGAATAAATTAGAAAACTTTAGATGCCGCGTTTAGCCGGGTTTTCACAAATCCGGTCACATTTAGAGGTGTGGTTGTGGCACCATATTTGGATAAATTGTTCGCTTTCAATCTAATATTTTAGCCTGGAGTACAAGTGTTTTTTAAGGCTATAACTGTAGCAGAAAATGGACAATTAGACATACAAACACAAGAGACTATACCACATGCATAAATATTTTGCATATATTTGGTCAATACTGTTTTTTTTTTTCTATTTTTTTAATTCTATTTTGCTTTATTTTCAGCTGCTGCTGCTCCAAGGAGAAAGAAACAAGTGGAGGAAGATGATGACTTGAGAGTTTTGGCAAACTGGGCTTCATAGCTGAGTCATACCTACACACCATTTTTTAATTCCATTTTTATTTTATACCATTTCACTCTTATGAGATTCCATACAGTGAATATAATGAAATTAGATCAAAGTCAGGTATTAACTGTGAAAATGCTTGAACTACCTTATTGATAGGTTTTCAGAACTTATAAAATTGCCTACTTAGATATTTATACTGCCATGTATTAGCTATAGCTAAGTTGTTAATCTATTTCTTGGTGCTCTATATTTGATACTCTTCACCACTTAGGTGACAGAGTGTTATGCATCTTGTTAGCACTCCATTGTATACATTGATAGTTGCTGAAGTACTAACATTAGTGAAGGACTCCAGCTTTAAATCTACGACGACGTTGATTACATACACTGGTGTAAAACAGGTGTGCGTGTGGTAAAGGGTCTCGTTTGTGTGCATTGGAATGTGCACGGTCATCGTTATCACATGCAAGTCACACGGTAAAGCCACACCCATATTCATGTTTACAGTGCTTCTTATCTTATTGCCTTCTCCGTTTCATTCCAGAACTCTGTTTTAGTTCCGACGTGGTCACCCCGTGAAGAGGAACTCTACAATGGCTGGTGCAGCTATGGCAAGAATTTTCGGCGGTGGGAAGAAGGACTCTGCCCCTACACCGCAGGATGCTATGCAAAAGCTACGAGAAACTGAAGAAATGCTGAGCAAAAAGTCAGAATTTTTGGAGAAAAGAATAGAAAAAGAAGTGGCTACGGCTAAGAAGAATGGAATGAAAAATAAAAGAGGTTTGTAATTAGATTAACTATGTAAGCTTTGTGATTGTGTCTGGGAGGAGAATGTAATGGCTGAGGGTAGTAAAAGTGATGAGGTGTGGCTACAAGTATGTTAGAATATGTTCAGGAAAACAGCCCTTGTTAAAACCCATATTTTTATCCAAGTGTTTTGCCAGGACAAACTGTGAGACTCAAGGGGTAGAGTATTGACGTAAGGTGGGTAATACAAAGACTCTTACTTCTGTTTTGCGTGTAAGGTTTGTATTGATAAACACCAGACCACTTTTTGTTTGATAGACGGATGGATTTGTGAGATTAGGATGGGAAGGGACAAACTTAGTTCTGTGTTATTCAGCTTTTATACTGTCTGCACATTTCCCAGATGATATCTGAATTGCACACCAGCTGACATAGCTGTCATTCTTAGCACGTTGTTGCTTGTTGTGTAATCCTAAAACAGACCTCACTGTTCTTTCAATTTATTCTTGTCTTTTATTTATTTTATTTTTTTTGCGAACTATTATGTCTTGTCTACTGTTACCATAATACACTGTATATACTCTACCAGTTTAGCTTCCACCCGCGCTTACACAGAATAGTAGATGTGCTTGTCCAATAGTCATTTCATGATTAGCATGAGGCAAAGATCTGTAATGGGTTCTTTCTAAAGAGTAGCCCAGTACACACACCATTTGCGTACTTATTGCCAAGAATAGAGAGTAACGCCTTTTTTATTGATAATAAGTGTCTGGCATGTACTGAACTAAAGGTTTCCAGTTTTGTGGTCAGCATAGTGCAGGGAAGTTTATCCTAGCAGTCACTGCTTGAGCTGACTGTTTATCTAATTGGAAGTTAAATTATTGACACATTTTCACTTTACGGGAATTTCATCTATTAGGAAATATAATACTTAAGAAGAAGACGAACTTAATTAATTTTGAAGTGTTAATAGTAACGTGAGCTTAGCAACAGTGTGGTGTGGTTATTGAGGATTTTTTTAAGTTTCTTCTATCATCGGACTGAGGTTTGGCCATCCAGCTGGTTAATCTCTACCACACACTAAATGAAGTTCCTCTTAGATTATTAGATATGGAACTAAATTTAATTAGTCACTTCTACATAGAATTTTATACTAAAATGTATACTTACTTTTTTTTCCCTTACAAACAATGAAACTAACTCAGTAGAGATATGTGGAAATGCTAAAACACAAACACACAAAACATTCTGTGGCTTCCCACTAAAAATCTATTCTGTAATATCTGATGCTTCCATTTTCTTTGCTTCCTGTTTCTATGCAAAGTGTTATATGATATGTCATTCCAACAGAGTAAGTATGTCTGCTTTAGAACTTAATTTTTAGCATTAATCGGCAATTCCATATTTCATGCCGGAAAGATCAGTTCCAAAAGTTCACATAATAATAAAAGGTAGTATTGGATCAGTTAAGTGCACTAATATCTCTCTCTTAAGAAACCTGGGCTCCTGCTCACTGCATAGGTAATCTACTGTTGTCGTGTTTATTTTATGGTGTCCTAGTTCAGTGATTAGTTGTTTCACGATGTCGATGTCGAGGTATTGTGACACTGAAACTTAGTCCATGTGTAGTTTCTCACAGAATAGGGCACTGAGGGCTCGTGGACCAGTTTATCCAATATACATGAATGTATTGCACACGTACATGTTGCTGTAATAACTTATTATGTGAATGAGTGATGGGAGAAAGGGGAGGGGGGGGGGGAGGGTTACTGCAGTTGAATTGATTGAATTCACACAAGTTGAGTTTGAGTTCCAACTAGGTTTGCCGAGTCATGTTTTGAAATAACATCATCTATCTTGTGATAGTCAGCTCCAAGTATAGTAACAAGAATTGTCACTTAAAAATAGTCTATGAGGAGGGAGTGTGTATTGTTTTTAGTGTATTTAAGTTTGTGCACATGCCAATTCGTATAGATGTAGTTCTCTGCATAGGGTTGATCACCCCTTACCTTTAGGTGCTTAGTATATAATTCCGCCATTGTATTCTTCAAAAACTTCTATTTAGCAACTCTTATGATGATCTGCTGTCACTTTAAGAAGCATTAAATGTCGGATACAGCTGAGTCTTCGAAGGCAGTTTCAACTAGAGGGATGCATGGCCTCTACAACAACAGTGAATGAATAGGAGTGTCATGTTGAGTTTAACCTACGTAGTGCTAAAGCCTTCTATCTGCTGTCAACTACAGCAATCCATGGAATCCTTGATGTTTAATAATAAAGTTCCCAGAGTCTGTACTTCACTTGCCTTTGTAGTGTGTATAATGTTTACTTATGACGTTCACAAGGCGTTGTTTTGTTCCTATTGTATCGGTTGAGCTAAAGCTGCCACTAGTCTCTAGTCTTTCATTACTCATATATTGAGTTAAAATAGAATTTTAATTAGGAATTTAATGCCTTTAAGGAGGTACAGGTCCTGTGCCAACTTGGACTTGCATCATAGTGTAAATATGGCAGGGGATAATTTAGAGTGTGTGACATAGCAAGCAGTGAACAGGTCAGTGGCAATGACATTGTGATGAGTATTATGGCAGAATGGAATATTTATTGAGTAAAGACTATTATTGACCATTATAACTCAATGTGTAGCTAATGGAATGGAATACATATGTGTAAATGTTCCATGTATGTTGTGATAGGACAGTTGTAAAACAATATGACTACTTTACAATTAGTTTAGTCATCCATACTCAGTCAGTCAGTACTTAGTGTTGAATTGTTGGAGGGTTGAACATTGGTATGGAGTTAGCCATAGCAGTGTGTGTGTGTGTGTACTATACATCTTTCTGTATCATTTCAAAGGGGAAAGAGAGACTGAACAAAATAAAACAAATTAAAAAAAGAAGAAGGCATTTTGATTAGTGTGCGTATATATGTATTTGAGCAGTTGCTATTCTGCAATGAAGCATGGGGCGGGATTTGTGTGTGAACATGTTTTTCCAGTTGAGTATTTCCAGATTCTTGTAAATTGCATGATAACGTCTCAACTCATTTTCATTTTCACTTTCTTTATTTATAGCGGCATTGATGGCCCTGAAGAGGAAGAAGCGTCTGGAGAAACAGTTGGCCCAGGTGGATGGCACTCTGTCTACCATTGAGTTTCAGAGAGAAGCTCTAGAGAATGCAACTACTAACACTGAAGTACTCAAGAACATGAGTTACGCAGCCAAGGCCCTCAAGAAAGCACAAAACCTGTGAGTTGATTGACTCAGTGGTAGTGTGTTCAATGCTTAGTATCTCATAAGCTTTGTAAGCGTGCACGAGAAGCTTTCAATACTCGCATACTGTTAATGACTTGGCAGTTTTGTAATTTCTTTCTCAGCCTATTTTAACTCATTTGATTGGCCATTGGTTATCATAGCTCTGTGGCGACTGTTTCAAGTCATCCTGGGTTCGAATCTTGGTGACAGCCAAAATATTTTTCAATTCTATTCTATTCTAAGTTAGGTTATTTCTGCCAAGGGCTAGTCATGCTAAATCTCACTCGATATGTTTAAGCATGGTATACAATGAGTATGTAAGTGTTTTAAATCTCTTAATTGAGCTTGATCAACCCTTTGGCACACACGTATGATTAAATTCAGACCTTACATCTAAAGGTTGATCCTATGTAATTTCCTTGGACTTCTTTTCTACATCTACTACCAGGCACAGGTCAAATTCAGTGAGAATAAACATGTGATACTGCTTTGCTATATTTCACACTCTAGACATTTAGAAGCTTATAAAATTCGAAAGAACAAAACAAAGTATAGTACGGAGATTAATTAATATGATCGGGAAACTATTAGCAGCAACGACCCTTTACCCATTTACCCATTTCACCATTTACCCATTTCATGTGTCATGGATAAACCAAGGACAATTTCATTGAATAGCTGAGTTTTTGCAGAAAATCTCGGGTCATTAATCAGTAGCAGACTTGATTGACTTACTCTGTATCAACCTAATCATTGAAATGAGCTCTAGTTTAGTTTCTTTGCAGTTGATACCACAATGGGTTGTGTCAATTATAAAAAAAGAAAGAAAAAGAAAGCTGTTTCAATTGTCTCTTCGTTGAGTGGGCAATTAGTGAAATAAAGGTAATAAATTGGGTACATTACACAATTTTGTGCAATAATTGTTTATCCTAGAATGCTTTTACTAGTCACATTCATACTACAAGTGTATCCACTTATATTTTCCCACTCACTAATGTCTATAGGTATTCCTGGGAGGTCTCCATCCGTTCTTATGGCTGTGCCTTATAGTCATGGTCCCAAAAAAAACACATGAGTTGAGAACACACATTTTGTGTCGGCACCTGGAAAGTGTCGTTGCACACGCTCATTATTAAGTGTACCGATTACTTCAGCAATTAACCAAATGACTTGCCTGACTTCAGCAACAAAAGTTGTTGTTTTTGACAGTCAAAATTTAAGTATGAATAAGATTACATAGGTGTGTATATGTGTGTGTGTGTGTTTAATGGTTCTGTGTGACAACCCTCATTTCAATGGGTTTTTTCTTATAGTTTTAATTTTTTCCCTTGTAATTTGTTTGTGTAGGGACGTTGATGATGTACATGACATGATGGATGACATCCAGGAGCAAAATGAGGTAGCAGAGGAGATATCTAATGCATTATCACAGCCTATTGGCTTTGCAGCTGAAATAGATGAGGTACGTACGTCATGGATATATGTAACCGACTATGATAAAATCAACTGTGTTGACAATAAATTATAATCCAATCCCGTATACTGTTAACATACGTGTCTACGCAACACTATAAACATCCGGCTGTTAGTGGCTTTCATTGAGTTAACTGGGCTGCATTTATGCCCCTTTGAGAAAGTATGCTCAAGTTATATGGCAAGAATGGCGTGAGTACGCGGATTACGTAAACAAGTAAGTGAACTAGTTAGATACAGTTGTTGTTGCTTTTTCGCAGTAAATGAATAGCTCGCCAAAAGATTTCTTAGCAATGCCCTGTACACGAGGCTTAACTTGCAAGTGTTCCTAGCCTCCTAGTTGAGTTCTAGAACTCGCCAGAGCTTACAACTGCGCCCAAGCTAGAGCTAACAGTTGTTTATCCACTTCTGTCATACTTTTTTTTAAATTGCCTGTAAGGTTTTACCTGCAGATACTGGGAAAAAATTATTTGCCGCACTTAGGCTGATTTTCCCAAAACCGGTCACATATATTATATACTCACACACATTAACATATACATGATGCATGCGTACCCATACATACATACATACATACATACATACATACATACATGCATGCATGCATACATACATACATACATACATACATTGACAATGTTGCATGTAAGCTTGTATTCTATCCAATACTCTGAATAAACTGTACAGTGAATGATGCATTGCTAATTCGCAAAACTTTAGCTCAAGGTTTTCCTAAATGCTCTCCACAACTGTTTGAGTTGGAAAAAACAACAACAACAACAACAACAAAACAAGTCACGTTATTTAAAAATAACACATTAACTAACACCGCCACTAACTTGTAGAAATAGAACTCCGTTAAGTTTTAACTGCACTGCAAAGAATTCTAAACGGTAGGCAATCAACTTCTAGGATGATAAGGGTATTCTGTTCAGTCAAGTTAGGGACAGGGTTGACCACCAAGCTAACACAAAAATGCTAGGGTCATTGTACAAAAATGACATGCATATGTCCAAACATATGTATATACAAATATCCCCGATTTTAATTGTGTTTACCACTGATAGTGTCTCGCTCGCTCTCCAATTACTACATTAATATACATAGGATGTGTGTGTGTGTGTGTGTGTGTTATTATAGGATGATCTACTTGGAGAACTGGAAGAATTAGAACAGGAGGAACTTGAAAAGGACTTGTTAGAAGTCGGGGAACCTTCCAATAATATAGAAACAGACCCACTGGATGATCTACCTGAAGTCCGTAAGTAGGAACAGCTTGTAACTCTATATTATATTCAAACCAGGACCGGCTAAAATTGACACGACATGTTTACTTCTCAATTCAACAACAGACAACAGATGGTAGTGTACTAGAAAGGAATGGAAATCAGTAGATAGGTATGAGATATTCTTTTTTTTTTAATATTTCTGTAGCAACTGCTGCCCCTGTGAAGAAGAAGGTGGCTGCCAAGGAAGAGGATGATGACTTGAGAGAACTGGCTGCATGGGCCTCCTAATGCCTTGGATCATTCACCGCCAAGCCCTCCTATTATTAATATTTGGATATGCTTATGAAGTGGCTTTTCCCCCTCTCTTTTTTAATTCAATAGCATACACTCAGTAACTGTAGTGATGTAAATTTTTTGATTGTTTTTTTTTTTTTTTTTCAAAATTGGCTCACAAATTGTCTTATAATATTATGATAAAAACAACTCGAATCAGTATTAACTCTGGTAGCTAAATTTTGTAGTTAACTATTAATCTTGCCTAGCCTACTGTACCTTCATGTAATGGGAAGGTAAAGGGTTGACTTCGCCAGACTAGTTACTGATGATCACTACCTAACCGACGGATAGACTGGAAGAGCCGACCCTCTACCTTCTATTATTGGGGGGCTTGCTTGGGGGGGGGGGGAGGAAGTCTGGGTAGTCTCGCGCGCCAAACCTTTACCCAACTATGGAATGCCATTTGTTTCAAAATCGCCCAATGTGATGTGCGCGGGCTAAAATGGTTTTTGTGCGGGCTAACATTGGTTTTTGTGCGCGCTAAAATTACCTTCACTTAGGACGCGTTAGAGGATCACTTAGGGCGCGCTAGAAGGTCACTTAGGGTGCGCTAGAGGGTCACTTAGGGCGCGCTAGAAGGTCACTTAGGGCGCGCTAGAAGGTCACTTAGGGCGCGCTAGAGGGTCACTTAGGGCGCGCTAGAAGGTCACTTAGGGCGCGCTAGAGGGTCACTTCGCGCGCGCTAGAAGGTCACTTAGGGCGCGCTAGAGGGTAACTTAGGGCGCGCTAGACTGTCACTTAGGGCGCGCTAGAAGGTCACTTAGGGCGTGCTAGAGGGTCACTTAGGGCGCGCTAGAAGGTCACTTAGGGCGCGCTAGAGGGTCACTTAGGACGCGCTAGAAGGTCACTTAGGGCGCGCTAGAGGGTCACTTAGGGCGCGCTAGGAAAGTTCGTAGGACTACATTTGGGCCTCTTTGATGGTAAGGGAATGTGACATAAACTTTGACCTTGCCATTTAGCAGAATGGAGGATTATCTTGATTTGGCTGAAAGGCTACTCGCAAAATGTCAAAGCAATTGGAATACTACTAGTCTACAAGTATGTGATGAAATTGTTCATGAATTACAAGTGTATACGCAAGTTTTAGCTGAAAATGCTCAAGATATAACTGTCTCTGGCTCTCATCATAATATAGTCAGCCAGGATCTATTAGTTTTCAGCAGATGCATGGGCTTAATATTAGTACAATGGGAGAATAAAGCAATCAGGCTGGAGAGTGAGCCTGTACACAGCACAGCAGGAAGACCTAAAAAGGTTGTCAATATTGAACTAGTAAGTACTCTAAATCTAGAACACACACATAATATTATATCATTACATTAATTAAATTTAGATTAAATTTTTAAGAGGAATGAAGTTCTCTTGGTCAAAATGTGCCGATGTTTTGATGATGTCTCGAACTACTTTGTGGCGCCGTGCTGTGGAATTAGGGATTTCAAATCAAATGACAGAAATCAGCGACGCAGAGTTAGACAGTGTTGTTAGACGAATAAGTACCATTTGTCCTAATTACGGCAGCATTATGGTATGGGGACAACTAAAAGCATATGGTATAGTTCCTCGACAACGTGTTAGAGATTCCCTACATAGAGTATCTCCAGATGGGATTCGAATGAGAACTACCACAACAATCTGCAGACGTGTGTACAGTGTACCCTCATCAAATGCTCTGTGGCATATTGATGGGCTTCACTGCCTTATTAGGTGGAATATTGTTATACATGGTGGAATAGATGGGTTTTCTCGGCGAATTATGTACCTTCATGCTTCCACTAATAATAGGGCAGACACAGTATTGAAAGTATTCCTTGAAGCCACTGGGAAGTATGGATGGCCTTCTCGAGTAAGATCAGACTTAGGTGGAGAAAATGTTGAAGTGGCTAGGGTGCAGATTGAGGCTAGAGGAGTTGGAAGGCATAGTCATATTGCTGGTGCCAGTACACACAATCAAAGAATAGAGCGGCTCTGGAGGGATACATTTCGTTGTGTGTGTCACACATTCTACTCTTTGTTTTATGAGATGGAAAACTGTGGAATGTTGGTACCCACTAATGAGACAGATTTGTTCTGTTTGCATTATGTTTTTCTACCCCGTATCAACCTCCAGTTAAATAATTTTTCAGAAAGTTGGAACAACTACACACTTCGCACAGAGGGTTTAAATCCAGTTCAGTTGTGGACCAGAGGAATGTGTATAGCAGCACCATCAGTTTCAGAACAGCCCTTGGATGATTTTGGAATAGAGTCTGGGCAACCTCTGAACCCATTTGATCAAGGTTCAGTAGAAGTGCCTGAATTACATATTCATCTTACTGATATCCAAGAACAACTGCTACGTAATCAACACCCATCACTTGCACCTAGTGATTACAATGGATTGGATATTTATATTTCTGTTCGTGAGAATGTTGGTGAAATGATGTCTGAAACAATGTCATGATTAGCTACTACATTTTGTTAATTTTTTTGTATGAATATCATTGATTGAGGGTACATAATAGAATCATAAAGAATAACTAGGTAGCTTAGAGCTAGCTATAGCTATATGTTACCAAAGCCATGGCAATTACATAATGCAAAATCCATCCTAAATTTGAACATGTCAGGATCGGACAACTGCAGTGGAAGGTATAGAGTCGGACCACAAGTAGAAGCAGTGGGAAGATCGCTGTCTACACGGTCATCAAAGCGTATTGATGGTTGGTTCAAATATACAACAGGTGGAACATGATCACTTCCAGTTGTAAAACTGAGCAGAACGCCAAGATCCAGCCAAATTTTTCCTTAGTGGGATTATCATTGGCAATAGCTCTTCCACCTATAATAATAATTGAATATTATTGCTATTATTATCATTGCCTAAACCTGCAAGGATAAATAGCTTGCTAATAACCAATATAGTAACTTCTGTAAATTTGAAACAAAATATCTACGTAAAAATTTGTCACTGTAGTAATAATATGATGGACTTACCAAGATGTGCAACTCTGTGGTTATGTGGTTGTGTGTGTTGTGGTTATGATGTAACATTCTTATCTTTGTATCACCTTTATTAACTTGTGTATTGCTGCAGCTTAATCAGTTCTCTTATTTCACTTGTTTGTAACATTGTACCAGAGAGTTAGGTTGGTTTAGTTTTACCATGGCTTCTCCTAGCCTGACATCCTCAGAAGAGGAAGAGCTTGTTAAAGTGCTTCAAACTGCTGGGCTGGAACATATAAAGGAAATGTGTGTTAGAGAGAAGGTAAGCTGAAGCAATTATCTGAATAATGCATGCCATAGACGGATTCATATTAGCTAGCTAGTTAAATGGCTAACTAAATATTGCACTGATGGTATTTATAGGCATTTTTCTTATTAGCTAGCCCGATATTTAGCTTAAAGATGCTTCTTTTTGAGTAGTGTACTGTTGAGGTCATAGCATTGATGGAGGATAGTGTTCTGGAGAGCCTGGGTATTCAACAGCTTGGAGAGACAGGGTAATACTTAAGAGTCTATGCAAAAAGGCTGTTAAGGGTAAGTTGGGAATTTACAAGCTAATATTTTGACTATGCCATTTATCATTTAGATACTAGCACTGATGCTGAAGTAAGAGCGGTGTTTCACCATCAACCATCAAGTACTCAGGTCCAGACACCTCAAACTACACATGAAAGCCTTCTAAACAGAGCTTCCCGGCTAGTTAACCAGCTACGAAATGATCCTGTTGGTGTTACTGAGCGTCATACACGACGCAAACGAAAGAGGCCATCTTACATGAGTTCTTTTGAAAAGGAAGTTCAGCGAAAACTACTACTTATAGACTATCCTGGCTCTTCACCATTGGAAGTTACGATTCTTCATGAATATGATAAAATTTTTGATGGGTGTGTTAGTTTTGTTACATCAATCTCAGAGGATTCGTTACGTCAGCTGATTTCTAGTTTAGTTCAAGAAAAACATTCTCTTTTTCATAATATGTGTGATATTGGTCCCATGGACTTTGAGTTTGTGAAGGTTGCTAACAAACGTGTGAGAAAACCTGATGGACACCCAGTGTTCAATGGAAGTGGAGTTAAGGATATTTATGGCCGAGGTGGCATTTATGTTAGACTCACCAAGTGTGTAAGTATTAGTAAGATATGAAATCATGGAATAAATAAATTCACACTTTATTTTGTTGTTGAAGGTGAGATCTCCACCATCACCTAGCAATATTCCGTCAACAAACTGTTCTACTTTGACTTTCAGTGAGTGATATACTAAAGGAACACTTCTCAATTACAATTGGTTTACTCACTGATGAGCGGCAAAAAGTGGTGGTACGGAGACGACATGTATGGGAAGATCTTAAGCGTTCACTATCAAGGTCTACCTTCAAGGAATGCATTGGACTTGATGTAACATTTGTAGGCGAACCTGCAGTAGATGTTGGAGGCCCATTGCGAGAGTTGTTTTGTCTTGTTTGGCAAGCTCTTAGACAAAACGGTAATCTGTTTGCTGGTGATGAGAATGCACGTGTTCTTGCTCACAACATTGTGGCACTTCAGCAAAATGAATATGAAATGGTTGGCAGGTACAGTAAAGTTTCAGCATCAGCAGATTACATATTACCTATTATTACGTTGCAGGTGCATTTCACTGGCTTTATTATATGGAGGGACTGCACCACACTTTTTTTCTGACTCATTAGTGGTATTATTATTGGATAGACCGTTGTCCCTATCACATGTAGATGAAATTCCAGATTATGATATTAAGCAGAAGTTACAAAGGGTAAGTACTTTTGATGTGAAGAAAATATTGTAGCTCACTAGCAAGTACTTGCTGCTAATGTTTTATTTTCATAGATAGTTGCAGTTATAGTTGCTAATGTTATTTTTTATAGCTATTGAAGATTGAAAACACCACAGAATTACGATCGCTGTTAGGCTCTGATGAGTATTCATTTCGGTTTAATGCTGGTGTCTCAATGTCATCTACTTGTGTTACAATAGATGATAAAGAAGATATTGTCCTGTGCATTGTGAAGCATTACCTAATGTATGTTTGTAAGGGAGAGCTAGATCAGCTGAAAAATGGACTGAAACATCTTGATGTGCTTGGTTTGATGTGGAGAAATCCCAACCTTCTTGGTCCACTTTTGACTATATCTGGACAGCCTAAACTTGCATCTTCAAACTTTTTGCAATTATTTGAAGTTCAGTGGTCTCCTCAAGGAAGTAATAGGAGAGAAGATGAGGAAGCAGTTATTTTTGGATAGACGGAATATGTGAATGATTTAGAAGGTATCTTTTTCTAAATAATGTATCGAGCCAACTGTCATGAATACATTCACAGACTTACGTTACGTTAACTAATTGCAATGTCACAGTGGTATTTGCAAGGTATATATATATATGTAATACTTATAGCACGAGTCAGAGTACAATATGGGAAAATATTTTACGGCGAGTGAAAATATGGCGTGAGAGTAAAATGTCATTCCCATATTGTAAGACAAGTGTTATAAGTGATTTATTGCTACTTGGAGCATTCATACAATAAATGGGAAAATACAGAACTCTCACGTGATGCGGAAATATTCAAGCAAAAATATCAAGGCTGCTGTAATAGCACAACTATTGTAGACTAAGTAAGCATGGAGAAATATTGGGGGGGTGGGGCAGGCCCCCATTGAGAATTGTTGTAGGGCCATTGGCCCTCCCACCTCCACTTCCTACTCCACTGATACTTTCACTGCAAATTTATGTCTTTGTGTTGATATGGTACCCCAGCTACTATGTTCAGTGTTATTATACTGAACCCAAAAATTGAATAACCTTAAGACTACAAATGTGACAATTTTTTACATGGATATTTTGTTTCAAATTTACAGAAGTTACTATATTGGTTATTTATCCTTGCAGGTTTAGGCAATGATAATAACTAGCAATAATATTAAATTATTATTATAGGTGGAAGAGCTGTTGCCAATGATGATCCCACTAAGGAAGATATTTGGCTGGATCTTGGTGTTCTGCTCAGTTTTACAACTGGAAGTGATCATGTTCCACCTGTTGGATATTTGAGCCAACCATTAATACGCTTTGATGACCGTGTAGACAGCGATCTTCCCACTGCTTCTACTTGTGGTCCAACTCTATACCTTCCACTGCGGTTGTCCGATCCTGACATGTTCAAATCAAGGATGGATTTTGCATTATGTAATTGCCATGGCTTTGGTAACATATAGCTATAGCTAGCTCTAAGCTACCTAGTTACTCTTTATGATTCTATTACTCTCAATCAATGATATTCATACAAAAATTGACAAAATATAGTAGCTAATCATGACATTGTTTCAGACGTCATTTCACCAACATCCTCATGAACAGAAATGTAAATATCCAATCGTGTTGATTACGTAACAGTTATTCTTGGATATCAGTAAGATGAGTATGTAATTCAGGCACTTCTACTGAACCTTGATCAAATGGGTTCAGATGTTGTCCAGACTCTATTCCTAAACCATCCAAGGGCTGTTCTGAAACTGATGGTGCTGCTATACACGTTCCTCTGGTCCACAACTGTACTGGGTTTAAACCCTCTGTGCGAAGTGTGTAGTTGTTCCAACTATCTGAAAAAATATTTAACTGGAGGTTGATACGGGGTAGAAAAACATAATGCAAACAGAACAAAATCTGTCTCATTAGTGGGTACCAACATTCCACAGTTTTCCATCTCATAAAACAAAGAGTAGAATGTGTGACATACACAACGAAATGTATCCCTCCAGAGCCGCTCTATTCTTTAATTGTGTGTACTGGCACCAGCAATGACTATGCCTTCCAACTCCTCTAGCCTCAATATGCACCCTAGCCACTTCAACATTTTCTACACCTAAGTCTGATCTTACTCGAGAAGGCCATCCATACTTCCCAGTGGCTTCAAGGAATAGTTTCAATACTGTGGCCCTATTATTAGTGGAAGCATGAAAGTACATAATTCGCCGAGAAAACCCATCTATTCCACCATGTATAATAAGATTCCACCTAATAAGGCAGTGAAGTCCATCAATATGCCACAGAGCATTTGATGAGGGAACACTGTACACATGTATGCAGATTGTTGTGGTAGTTCCCATCTGGAGATACTCTATGTAGGGAATATTTAACACACTGTCGAGGAACTATAATACCATATGATTTTAGTTGTCCCCATACCATAATGCTGCCGTAATTAGGACAAAATTATGGTACTTATTCGTCTAACAACACTGTCTAACTCTGCGTCGCTGATTTCTGTCATTTGATTTGAAATCCCTTTTCCACAGCACAGCGCCACAAAGTAGTTGAGATATCATCAAAACATCGGCACATTTTGACCAAGAGAACTTCATTCCTCTTAAAATTTCAATCTAAATTTAATGTAATGATATAAATTATGAGTGTGTGCTAGATTTAGAGTACTTACTAGTTCAATATTGACAACCTTTTTAGGTCTTCCTGATGTGCTAACTCTGCGTCGCTGATTTCTGTCATTTGATTTGAAATCCCTTTTCCACAGCACAGCGCCACAAAGTAGTTGAGATATCATCAAAACATCGGCACATTTTGACCAAGAGAACTTCATTCCTCTTAAAATTTCAATCTAAATTTAATGTAATGATATAAATTATGAGTGTGTGCTAGATTTAGAGTACTTACTAGTTCAATATTGACAACCTTTTTAGGTCTTCCTGATGTGCTGTGTACAGGCTCACTCTCCAGCCTGATTGCATTATTCTCCCATTGTACTAATATTAAGCCCATGCATCTGCTGAACTAATAGATCCTAGCTGACTATATTATGATGAGAGCTAGAGACAGTTATATCTTGAGTATTTTCAGCTAAAACTTGGTATACATTTGTAATTCAAGAACAATTTCATTGTATACTTCTAGACTAGTAGTATTCCAATTGCTTTGACATTTTGCGAGTAGCCTTTCAGCCAAATCAAGATAATCCTCCATTCTGGTAAAGGGCAAGGTCAAAGTTTATGTCATATTCCCTTACCATCAAGAGGCCCAAATCTAGTCCTACAAACTCTCCTAGCGCGCCCTAAGTGACCGTCGACGCGCCCTAAGTGACCCTCTAGCGCGCCCTAAGTGCCGTCTAATGCGCCCTAAGTGACCCTCTAGCGCGCCCCAAGTGACAGTCTAACGCGCCCTAAGTGACCCTCTAGCGCGCCCTAAATGACCCTCTAGCGCGCCCCAAGTGACCCTCTAGCGCGCCCTAAGTGACCCTCTAGCGCGCCCCAAGTGACAGTCTAACGCGCCCTAAGTGACCTTCTAGCGCGCCCTAAGTGACCCTCTAGCGCGCCCTAAGTGACCTTCTAGCGCGCCCTAAGTGACCCGCGCACAAAAACCAATGTTAGCCCGCACAAAAACCATTTTAGCCCGCGCACATCACATTGGGCGATTTTGAAACAAATGGCATTCCATACCCAACCGCTCCGCTCGGTAGGGTCTGCTGACCCTAACCGTATGCGTTTGGTGACTTTCCCCTGGATTTCAAGGGCAACATATAAATTGTGTATTGCTTATGACATAACTCGTGAGCAATAAAATCATCGCAAAGTTTTAATGTTGGCAGGGGACATTGAGCGAGTTTATTGCAGTTTTGCGTTTGTTCTTTTGATTTTTTCGTGTGGAGGTAGAAAGCTGCTTCTGGCGGAGAGCAGAAAAAAAGGAGGCGAAGGCTTGCAAATCCTAATTTCAAGGAATCACTCTCTCAGTATTAGTCTACCTTGCATCTGAGCTGAGAGCTTGCATTTCATGTGTCTAGAGTGCAAGATGGGTACATTTGCAGAAAGCTGTGCTACAATGCTGGATAAATGTTCAAGCCTCCACCAGAAGATCAGCAACAAACTCAGAGCTGCATTGCACGGAGTGGAGTAGCAGCTGATCAATCCCCAATTGCTAGGCCAGCACGAAGGTCACTTAGATCACAAGGACTAGGATCTGCACCAATGGTAGCATCTGGAAGCACTGAGTCTCCAACTATATTGTATGTAATAAGATAATTTAATTTTTACGCAATGATTAAATGTGTAGAACTAGTAAAAAGTGATAACAACAATAAAACAAACAAAACAACACTGATTTAATGCAAACATAAATTAAACAGAGTTGAAATTTAACTTTTTCAGAAGATAGTATATCATGATCAGGTACTTTTATCAGATCAATTTTATATTTATGATGTGACAAAATTATATTGTAGGCACGTGTTCTGTACAAGTCACAAATGCCTTATTAATTAATTGGCGAGCGAGCGTAACGAGCGAGACACTTACAGGGGTAACACAATCGAAAATCGGGGATGTTTATTTATTTATATATATGGACGTACGTATGTCATTTTGTACTTTGACCCTCGCGTTTTTGTGTTAGTTATGTGGTCGACCCCATCCCATATTGCACTAAACAGAATCCTCTGGTTTATCGATCAGTACCTAGAAATTGACTTGTTTACCGTTTTGAATTCTTTTGCGGGTGCAGTTAAAACTTGAAAACTTAAGGGACTTCCATTTATATTCGAGTTAGTGGCGGTGGTAAGTCAATGTGCTCTTTGTCATGGTTATAAGCCGTGCGCAACAGTATTTGGGTAGACTATATTTTAGGTACTACACGCGACGCGACGGGTCGCGTTTGAATCGCGATTCATCGCGATTCAAGCACCCCGCGATTCCTAGGCCCCACCCCGAGTAGTCACCAGCCAAGTAGCAAGCCAGGAGGCACCAAAGAAGGAAGGGACGGTCACCATGGATAGCATCCATGAACAAACCCTAGCCCTAGCCCTAGCCCTAGCCCCTAGCCCTTGTTGAAGGAGAAGGGACGACTATCATGGATAGCATCCATGAACAAACCCTAGCCCTAGCCCTAGCCCTAGCCCCTAGCCCTTGTTGACCCACAAAGTGGACCTCACACCCAAAACATTGAGAGTACTTGGGCTAGTGTGAAAAAGATGATGCGAAAAGAATGTGTTTTAAACACAAGGGATGGGTTAGGGCTAGGGCTAGGGCTAGGGCTAGCTATATATGAACATATTAAACAACAATATCCATTATAACTATCTTTTGTCATGTTTTATGATTATTCATTTATGTCAAACCATTGCATATTATGTCATGTTATATGTGTATTATGACAAACAAAATATTATGTCATTTTATATGTATGTTCAGGCCTGAACAACGCTACGAACTAACTCCATTATCACCAATTAACACTTAGCGTACGCACACACAAGTGTATCATCCGTTGCTTACCACATAATGATATTTATTCGAGTTTCCCAATGCTGGTTGTATCATTGTGCCTTCTATTTAGTTGTTGTTAAAGTATGTGTATCTCAACGTTTGTTATTAACCTTACCAGCCCAGCTAAACTGCGCTTGCGACTATCGCTCTCAGTCTGACCCAGACCTGCAACGACGGCAGAGTATCCGTCTATCTGGCAGCTGTTAGCGCGCGTTGGTGGGTAGCTTTGTCTGGCGGCGAAAGCAAGGGTTCTGGTCCTTCTGGTAAAGGGTCATTTTTTGAGCTTGAGGACTTACGCCCCTCATACATTGGTCCTTCGAGCCGGATCTGACATTGCGCAGAGAAGGTAAGGAGAACTGGTTTCTAGCTCTGGAGTTGACTATCGAAGTATACTAGTACTACTACTAGCATTAGCGAGTTCAGTTAGTCTAGCTAGCTCACTACTTTGCGTTGTTTTGGGAATACACTTCCTCAATATTTGGGAATACTCCTCCTCCATCTTTGGGAATACTCTTTCTCCGTTACATCTTCGAGTACTACTACTCATCATTCTACCGACTACGTCGTTCTCATTTACAAACCTTTTCCACCCCTAGTCAGCATCTCGACATCAGTTTTAGGATGACTGACCTCGCACGTTTAAAGGCTAAACGATCTGCTGCTCGTGGTAGAGTCACCAAGGTCCAGAAGGCATCTGACAAGCTACTCCTCGACGACCCAAGAGAGCTAAACGAGCGGGAATTAACAATCAAACATCAGGCACTCAAAGAGGCTATCCAGGAACATCAGGCCACTCAGGCTTCACTAATGGACGCCATGGCAACTTCTGGGGCTTCTGAGGAAGACATCGAAAAGGAGATCGAAGCTAACATCGCTCTGGAAACCTCCTACGAGGAACAACTGGAGAAGATCTCTAGAGCCTTAGATCAGTGTTCATTGTTCCAAACCTACGAACTACGCCAGCAGCAGATAGACATCTGGATGGGACACTGCTCTGCAGGGTCTGCTGATTTCTCAAGCCAAGGACGCAAACATGTAGAGGAACTAGAGAAACTCCTACGGAGCCTCCAACCTTACAGCAAACATCCAGTGCTCCAACCAATCACCACCAAGATCAAGGAGTGCCTGGAAACTGTTCAACGAAACATCTTCAAAGCTGGCACATCAACAGCCAAGTCAAGCACAACTACCTCGCCCACTGCATCCTCATCTATGGGGCATAGCGTGGCACCCTACAAACTCAAGACACCCACATTCTCGGGCAACGTCCGTGAATTTCAACGGTTCTACGACCGCTTCACAGACATCCTCAAAACACACTCCAACTGTTACACTGTTGGAGACAAGTGTTGTCTTCTTGCAGAAGCAATGGAGGACCCTGCAGCTAAGGAACTGGTGGGCAAATTCTCTCAAGGACCTTCTGGTTATGACACAGCCATGGAGCAACTACGTCTGCGATATGGCCGAGCCTCTGTAATCTACCCGACTTACGTCAAGGAGCTAATACAGAGGGGCAACTATGACTACACTCAAGACAGCATGCTAAGGATGATTGACAGAACACGTCACCTGCTCGATGCTATGGAGAAGATCAAGGGCAACACCCTTTCACAGGTAGCCGTTGCTCTGGTGGTAATGGATTTCAACGAGGAGTTAAGTAAGAAGTGGGCCAAACATCTCGGCTCCGACGACAAACTCCCGAACGTAGACGACTTGAAGTTCATCACACCACTCTCGCATAATCTGCCAAGCAAGTCAACATTTGCTTCGGCCTCAATTGCTTCAAAGAAGTCCACTCACAACAAGCGAGAGGATCACTACAAGACATCCTCCTCTACCACATCCAAGAGTTCTTGCCCCCTGTGTAAGAATGGTCATCACCCCCTGTCAAGATGTTCAGCCTTCAGCGACTACACTCCTGGGCAACGCTTCAACTATGTTAGGCAAATCAAGGCTTGTGTCAATTGTTTACATCCTAGCCATCAAGTCGGACAGTGCGCATCGATACACTCATGCCGTACCTGCAAAGCTCGTCATCACAGTATGCTTCACAAGGAAGACGAGCCTGCTGCAACTACTACTAGTACCAACATGATGGCCACGGTTGCTCCGAAAACCATAAACTCCATCCCTTCCGGGAAAACCGTGCTCAAGTGTGGCTTCATCCACACAGCCTTAGTAATCCTGACAAATGGCGATCGTTCTATCACAGTCAGGGCTGCTATGGACACCTGCTCGGAGTCTTGTCTACTGACAGAACGAGTCGCCTCTCACCTACGACTAGTGCGCTCTCCCCTACGGATGACCATGAAAGGAGCCAACGCAGACACCAACCTCAGGCACTGTGTCAGCGTTGAAGTCAAACCTGCCTTTCCTTCAGAAGACAGCGTTGTTCTCACTATGGCCGTCACTCCAAGGCTTCCAGCCTCTACTCCTCCTCCAAAGAAGGAAGACATCATCAGCAACCCACTATTGATGGGTCTACAACTAGCCGATGCCGACTTTGGTGGGAAGGTGGACGTAATCATAGGGACACTAGACTACCCTCTCTGTTTGAACCCCGTTCCTACGAACTTTTGTCCTGCATCCAGACTGTCTGCCGTATCTACAATCTTCGGTTGGACAGTGTCAGGACCCTTGCCTTCTCCATCCAACATTACCTCACTCAAGATAGAACTCAAGGAAGACGATCTCGACTCTGCCCTTCAGCGCCTTTGGGAATTGGAGAAGCTCCCAGAGGTTTCGAAATTCTCTCCTGAGCAGGATTCTGCTATCCAACAATGTAACCGTCACCTCACCAGAGCTCCTGATGGAAGATACACAGTCAGGCTACCACGCGTGGACAACCCTCCTCCTCTAGGAGAGTCGCGCAAGATGGCAACAAGCCGCTTTCTATCAAATGAACGCAGTCTTCTCCGAAAGGGGAAGCTGGATGCTTATAATCAGGAAATGTCCAGCTATCTATCGCTTGATCATGCTGAAGTAGTTCCACGAGAAGAGATCAACAACCCATCCTATTACATGCCCATTCATGGGGTCTTTAAGGACACCTCTACCACCACCAAGGTGCGTCCTGTCTTCAACGCCTCAGCGAAGACATCCTCGGGTCACTCTTTGAATGATCAACTTCTTCCAGGGCCTAATCGTTACCCTTTCATTTCGGACATCATCCTCCAGTTTCGAGTGCACAACATAGCCTTTTCTGCGGACATCGGAAAAATGTTCCGGGAGATACATTTAGTCAAAGAAGATCGTGACTACCACCGATTCCTCGTCAGGAACTCGTCCGGCATCATCACTGAATGTCGGATGAAGCGAGTCACATTTGGAGTAAAGTCCTCTCCTTTTTTGGCCAACAGTGTTTTGCTTCACCACGCCTCCACCCATCATCGATCATACCCCAGTGCCAGTAAGTGCGTCCAGGAATCCTTCTATGTCGACGATCTCTTGTCCGGCACCGACACTGTGGAGAATGCTGTTGCCCTGCGCGAGTCGGTCTGCAACCTCCTTCACGAAGCTGGCATGACCCTGCGCAAATGGAGGACCAACTCGGACCAGTTTCGCTCCACTATCCCAGACCATCTAATCGAGACGGCAGACCTACAACTTCCATCTGCCGATCACTCTCCCAAGGCACTTGGCATGCACTGGGACGTGGCCAAGGACACATTGCATGTCGCCACTCCAGTTGTAACACCAGGGAAAGTGATCACCAAACGTCTTGTCGCATCCATCACTGCTCAGGTTTATGACGTACTGGGCCTCTACTCTCCCTTTGTCATTAGCGCTAAAATCCTCCTCCAGCAGCTGTGGAAGGATAAGGTAGACTGGGACGACAAAGTTCCCGACAACATTCAACTACGTTGGAGGGCATGGACAGACGAACTACTCACCGTTACTAACTATCCAATCACCAGGAAGTACACTGTCAACCCCTCACCTATCGTGTTCTCTTCTCTTCACGGCTACTCTGATGCCAGCCAACTCGCCTATGGTGCGGCGGTTTATCTTAGGCATTTACATGCTGATGGCACAGTTTCTACGGCCCTGGTCTTCGCCAAGGCAAGAGTTTGCCCACTGAAGGAAAGAAGGATCCCGCAGCTAGAACTTCAGGCTGCAGCTACACTTGCCAGCATGCTCCACTACGTGGCGAAGGTGTTAGGCATTCCTCTGCAGAACGTCCATCCATGGACAGACTCTGAGATAGTCATCCACTGGCTTAAGAAGATGCCTTGCCCCTTGAAGTCCTTCGTAGCCCACAGGGTTGCTCTAATTCAAGACTTACTCTCTGACACTTCTTGGCGTCACGTTGCTACCAATTTCAATCCGGCTGACCTACTCAGTCGAGGAGTCACTGCTGAGAAGCTGACAACATCAGATCTGTGGTGGCACGGTCCGTCATGGCTGCGTCTCCCAGAATCGGAATGGCCATCTTCGGGAGTTTCATCTCTGCCGCGGGAATTGCCAGAGACGAAGATGGTCGTCCTCACCACCATTACCGCTCCTACTCAAGTTTTCGACTTATGGACTCGTTACTCAAGCTTCTCTACCCTGGTTCGCACCTTAGCCTGGATTCGTCGGTTCGCTGCCAACTGCAGAACTCCAGCCAACAAACTCTCTTCCGACACTCTCAGCTCCTCTGAGCTTGCTAACGCTAAATTCCATCTTCTTCGGCTCTCACAATCAGACACCTTCTTTGACGTCTTGCAGACCATCAAGAAGAAGCAGTCCCTTCCCCGCAATCACCCTCTCGCGGGGATGGTCGTCTACATCCACGACGACACGCTGAAAGCCACAGGCAGGATCAGACAACATTCTACCACTACTCCTAGGGAATTGATCCCGCTCTCACTCAAATCCCCTATCACCAGACTGCTTGTTACATCAGCTCACGTCACATATCAGCATCCAGGAGTTGCAGCTCTATTATCCATCCTTGGACATAGGTATTTCATACCTGGGCTTCGCAACTTTCTGAAGAAAGTATCCAAGAGGTGTGCCATATGCCAAAGAGCATACGCGAAGCCAATGCAGCAAATCATGGGGCTCCTCCCTCTAGTCAGGACTTTGCCTGCGCCACCGTTCACAGCTACAGGCGTGGACTTTGCGGGACCTTTCCAGCTTCGTCTCGGCCACACACGCAAGCCGGTGATAGTCAAAGCCTACGCTTGCATCTTCGTGTGTATGGTGACAAGAGCCGTTCATTTGGAGTTATGCTCAAGTCTTGACACTCAGGAGTTCCTTGCCGCTTTCCGAAGATTCTCAGCTCGCCGCGGCACTCCCTCGGACGTTTACTCCGATAACGGCACAAATTTTGTGGGTGCACAGTCGGAAATCCGGGACATCCAAACACTACTCTTTACCTCAAAGAATGCCATTTCACATCTCTCTTCTACACAAGAGCTCAACTGGCATTTTATCCCTCCTCGCACACCTCACTTCGGGGGCTTGTGGGAGGCAGGGGTGAGAGCGATGAAAACCCAACTGAGAAAACTAGTCTCTCCTCATCATCTTCGCTACTCAGAACTTGAGTCAGTCCTTATCGACGTCGAAGCAATCCTTAACAGCCGGCCTCTCGCTGCGCTAAACTCGACAGATCCAGACTCAGACTTGGTTATCACACCAGGACATTTCTTAATCGGCAGACCGCTGAAGGCTCCACCTACCAGGACCGCCAGCACTGCAAAACTATCCCATCTACGACGCTGGGCATTGGTCAGCCGCCTTCAGCAAGATCTATGGGCAGCGTGGAAGGGCTGTTACTTACAGTCCTTGGAGGCTTGCACTCGCTGGCAAAGCAAAACCTCCGACATCAAGGTGAACGACCTCGTCTATCTCAAGGACGAAGTGCTGTCTTCCAACCGATGGCCATTAGCCAAGGTAGTCGCCACCTATCCAGGCACAGACAGGCATGTGCGAGCTGTGGACATTCTCTCTGGTGGAAGAACTTATAGAAGAGTCATCCATCGATTGGTGAAACTTCATCTGGAAGATGATTCCTCCGTGCTGCCCCCCCAGTATGTTCAGGCCTGAACAACCGCTACGAACTAACTCCATTATCACCAATTAACACTTAGCATACGCACACACAAGTGTATCATCCGTTGCTTACCACATAATGATATTCATTCGAGTTTCCCAATGCTGGTTGTATCATTGTGCCTTCTATTTAGTTGTTGTTAAAGTATGTGTATCTCAACGTTTGTTATTAACCTTACCAGCCCAGCTTAACCTGCGCTTGCGACTATCGCTCTCAGTCTGACCCAGACCTGCAACGACGGCAGAGTATCCGTCTATCTGGCAGCTGTTAGCGCGCGTTGTTGGGTGGCTTTGTCTGGCGGCGAAAGCAAGGGTTCTGGTCCTTCTGGTAAAGGGTCATTTTTTGAGCTTGAGGACTTACGCCCCTCAGACAATGTATATTTAAGTTGTTTTTGTTATATGACAAACAATTGTTTTTAATTGAGAGGAATAGCGAGTGTTTAACTCGCGATGAATCGCGATTCAAACGCAACGCATCGCGTCGCGTGTAGTACCTAAAATATAGTCTACCCCAGTATTTACTTGAAAATACATTGTCCACTAGACTACTGCGAAGATAAGTCTGTGTAGGTGCATGTCCAGTTGTGTCAAAGCATTGTGTTACAACCACTACTTAGCTAAAGAATATCACAAAGAAAACTTTTAAATAACGTGTATTGTTTTGTTGTTGTTGTTTTCCTTCCAAGCAGTTGCAGAGAGTTGTTACTATGGCACTGAAATCCCTTTACCCTGTATGCTAAATTAAAAAACTGGACCTTATTTTCAGTAGCTCCAGTGTTAGAAGTCAAAATCATTCATATAAAAATAGTATAGTCTTTAGGCTCGCTCGCCATTTGTGCTCAAGCACATCACTAGTTAATAAGGCAAAGTCCCTTCAACCGATTAATGCCGAAGGACGCGAATTAAGAAAAATCGTTAACCGCGAAGGACGCGAAAACGCGTCAAAAAAAGCACCTAACATTCACCGACTAGTAGCTGCATCATTGAGTGAGGAAGCCTCTGCTCTAGCACGGGGACAATTCTAGAGTGTTGTAAGTTTATTTTAAACTTATAAAATGTGTAGGCTACCATAAGAAATAGTTGAGTAAATTTAGTTTGAATATCAAGACTTTATTTGAGCAATGTTAAAAAATGAACAATACATTTTTTTAAAATAGCAATATCATAGGATAAAAAAGCACAAATTTTAAAAACAAATATTTACTCTAGCTATAACTGCTCATAATATGGCACATAAAAAGCTATCTGTGAGTGATGTACTGGATCTTCTGGATCAGAATGACGAAGATATCTTTGATGATATTCATGAGCCATGTCAGGACGGCAGTGATGAGGAGTTCCACGACAGTGATGCTGACTTTGATGCTGTGGATAGTGATGACTACTGTGTAGGTACAGATGGCAATTCTGGTGATGAGGAAATGGTTGGAGGCTCTGATGAAGATAATGCTGACGTCTTCTAAAAATTATGAGGACCTACAGGATATTCAAACAGGTACATTATAGCAATGTAATAATAAATATTTTATCATAAAATATTGTTATACACGAGACAGAAACAGACTCTCCAGTACTCAATCTCAACCCTTTTGTAGGCTCTCAGCTCCTTGAAGCTTAAAGCGTACTGATGGTAGCACTAGTCGCTGCCACCAGAATGTTGCCAACTTGAGGGCACAGCCTGAACTGGGCCTCAATCTGATGTCTCAGTTTAACTAGGGTTTAGTTTAATTGGACAACACTACCAACGATCACAAGTACAACAGTTTATATAGGTGCTCTGCCACGGTCTGCATTGATGACGCACAAGTTGTATACGTGGCAGGACTAACATGAATAACGTAACACCAGTGACAATCACAATACTACACAAGCTATTAGGTGAATGAATGGATGAATGGACCCATGGCCCTTACACAAAATGCATCTACAACACCATAACATCTAGGTTCATAGTTCATGTGGGAGGGCCTTCTGTACTCCCACATCTCCCCCCTCCTCCTTCAGACGGGTGCCCTCCTGGCACAGATTCCAATCTTCGTTAGCATAGCATCTACTGAGTTCATCAGCAACAACATTCTGATCTCCCGCTCTATACACCATCTCGTAGTCAAACTCGCTCAGCTTCAGTGACCAGTTCATAATTCTTTTATTCTCCTGTCTCCCAGACCTGAG